>Ga0209980_10000024_pt1 | contig 68209 bp, 82 predicted proteins | sample CR02metaG_FD_183611 | JGI IMG/M metagenome (GOLD analysis project Ga0209980, IMG submission 183611) | Deep subsurface microbial communities from Mariana Trench to uncover new lineages of life (NeLLi) - CR02 metaG (SPAdes) (version 2) | ecosystem: Environmental > Aquatic > Marine > Ocean trench...
AGGCCATGGTCGTTCCTGGTTCTCAACAAGTAAAGTATGAAGCTGAAAAGTTAGGTATTGATAAAATATTCACAGATGCAAACTTTGAATGGCGAAACTCTGGCTGTAGTATGTGCCTTGGAATGAATCCAGATATTTTATCCCCTGGGGAGCGTTGTGCAAGTACCTCAAATAGAAATTTTGAAGGAAGGCAAGGAACGGGTGGTAGAACGCATCTTGTTAGCCCAATTATGGCAGCAGCTGCTGCTATTGAAGGTCATTTTGTAGATATACGCGAGTGGACATAACTATGAAACCATTTACAAAAATTACTAGTGTTCTCACACCATTTGATAGAGTAAATGTTGATACTGATCAAATTGTTCCTAAACAATTTTTAAAACTAATTCATAAAACAGGATTTGGAAAATTTTTATTTTATGACTGGAGATTTGATCAGAACAATAAACCAAAAATTGATTTTGTATTGAACAACTCAAAATATGCTGGCTCTAAAATTCTCTTAACTCGAGAAAATTTTGGTTGTGGTTCAAGCAGGGAGCATGCTGCGTGGGCACTAAAAGATTATGGATTTGATGTAATAATTGGACCATCATTTGCCGATATTTTTTATGATAATTGTTTTAAAAATGGAATTTTACCAATAATTCTTAATTCAAAACAAGTTCAAGATTTGTTTGATACAGAAAGTGAGCTATCAATTGATTTGGAAAACCAGACAATTAAACTTGATGATAAATCAATTCATTTTGAAATTGATGATTTTCGAAAAAAAACATTGCTTGAAGGTCTAGATGACATTACTCAAACTCTTCAATACAAAGATAAAATTGCTGAATATGAAAAAAGAAATTTCAATTAAAATAATTCATTTTTTCATTTGTTGTATAATTTGATTGACAGTTTTTTTATTACGTTCTAAAATTGCAGGAGATTCTACATCAATCCATGGTCTATTACCTATATCATAGGCACAGACAAGCTTTTTCTTTGATAATTTTTCTAAAATATCAAACGACAAATTAATCTGTTTTTTTGATTTAGATTTTTTCTTTATCTCTTCTAGAATTTTTGTTTTTAAGATGTAAACTCCCAAACATTCTTGGTCCTTGAGCTTGACTAGAGGTTTTTCAATAAAATTAGAAATTATTCCATCCTTTACAGTTGCAAAACCTGTTTCTTCCTTCCTGTAGATTCTTGTAGCAATACATGCTAGTGATTTTTTTTCCTTGAAAAATTTGCTCATTTTTTTAATATCAATTGCACATAAATTATCAACAAACCACAAGACAAATTCAGGAGTATTTTTTAAAAACTTGGATACATAAAGTAGATCTCCCCCCGTTCCATTACCAGAATCTTGTACAAACTTTATTTTTTTTGAATTATTCTTACCTTCAAAATAATGTTTTATCTGGCTTCCCAGTCCTGTAAAGTCAGAAACTATTATTGTTTGGTCTATGAAATCAAAGGATGAAATGTAATTAACGATGACATCAATTAACGGCTTTCCATTTACTGGAATCATGGCTTTGGGAAAAAAATCTGTAAAAGGTCTTCCCCGTGTTCCTTTGCCACCAGCTAAAATTACTGCTTTCACGTTCTAACGATAAGACTTTTGTTTTCTTCTTCGAGCCCCGGGGCCACCAAATTTTTTTGGTTCTTTTCTTCTCGCATCTCCACTAATGAGATACTTGTCAAATTCGTTGATTCTATTTCTTAGATCTTCTCGAGTAGATTTTGATAAGGGATGATCTCGTGGTTCTTTTTTTGATTTTGTCCATCCAATTAATGCCCTTGTAATAGCAGTTGCAGTAGCATTTGCTTGACCCATGAATCCTCCACCTTTAACACGTACAGAAATGTTTACTTTGTTTCGTAAATCTCCAGATACTTCAAGAGGTACTAACATTACCTCTCGAGCTGTTTCTTGTTGAATCATCTCAACTGGGACGTTGTTGATTCTAACCTTCCCAACCCCTTTTGTGATATAGACATGTGCACTAGACGTCTTTCTTGTTGCATAATAAATCTCAGTCTTGATAATCATTCAGTCCACCCTATGGTTTTTCCAAGACTAGCCATACTAGTAAAATAAGAATTTGATTTTCTAATCTTTGCATTTTCAAATTGAATTTTTTTTAAAGATTTTAGCTCTTTTGGAAAATTAATATATGCACGAAGTCGCTTGAATGCAGCTTGTCCAGAAGGTTTCTTTCTTGGAAGCATACCTCGTATCATCCTAGTAATCATTGTATCAGGACGTCTTGGATGAAAAGGGCCATGTTTTGGATGTATAATACTTGCAATTTCAAGAAAGGCTTTGTATTCTCCAACAATGCTTTTTCGCTTACCACTAATCATAATTTTATCACAATTTACAACAGATACTCTATTACCTTGGAGTAACAACTTTGCAACATGGGAACAAAGCCTTCCAGCAATATGATCTGTACCATCAACAATAATTTGGCTACCTGATTTTTCTACAACATTTTCTTGTTGGCTAGCCAATTAATTTCACTCCATTTCCGTTGGGAATTTTTTCAATAATTTCTGAAAAACTTAAAATTTTACTGCCAGATTCAATAATTTTTTTAGCAGCTGAATTTGAAATTGAAAATGAGGATAATGTAATTTTATGATCAATATTTCCTGTGGCCAATATTTTTCCAGGAACTATTACAACATCATTTTCTTTGGTTAGAGAATTAATCTTTGTTAAATTGACTACTCTTTTTACAGATCTGGGTTTTAGAGCAAGCTGTGCAAGTTTTGACCAAATAGGGGCCTTGTTCTTTGCTGACGCCTTTTTTAGCTGTTTTATCATTAGAATAACTTCCTGAGTAAGCATTTGAATAAGGCGTTTGTAAACCCAAATATAATGTGTTGGCTTAAGCAGTTTTAATCTCTTTTAGAATTGTTTTAAATTCTTCTAGTCTCATTGAAAGCTCTCCAATCCCCTCAATGAAAATCTGTTGGGGAGTTAATGCACCAGTAGATTCTACTGTCAACAAATACTCTCCTTCCTTTTCAGTATTAACTAATGTTGAAATGTTAGCGGAGTTCCATTTGGCATGTTCTGTTCCTCTTCCAAGTCGTGCATAAGCTTCAATTTTTAGACGCTGACCTGGAGCCATTACAACAATAGGAATTTTATCTGATGTAGGTTTGACTGTATCATCTTCAGAAGTTAGTTCGTTTGAATATACTGTTCTCGTAGTATCTGACTCTCCTACATCAATCATTAACATTACTCTGCAATTTGAACATCCACTTTCACTATGGCACTCACATTTAGAAGGTTCAACAAATCTCGAAAAATCAGTTTTAAGAGGAATCAGCCCAAGTCTGTGCGCAATTCCCTCATCTGCAAGTACAGATGAATTTTCAATAATATCAACTGTATCTATTGCAAAAACAGGGATACCATTTAAACAAATTCTCCTTAAAGCATTAGCATATTGTAAGGATATTCCTTTGAGTTTTACAGACATTTTTTGATCATCTTGACTCAATATTTCTAAAGAAGGCAAATCGTAATGAAAAATTTCAATGTCCAAATAAAAATCTAGCTAGCATTAATGTATAGATAAATAACAAAGTCCCTAATTATCCAAGTCATGGTTGACAAAGTGACAGTAATCAGATACTCCTTTGAAGGAGAAAAATTTGAAATTTTGGTAAAACCTGATCCTGCTCTAGAATACCGACTAGGAAAAAGAAAAGATATTTCCTCCATTTTAGTTTCTGATGAAATTTATTCTGATTCCAATAAAGGAACAAGAGCATCAACTGAAAAACTGCAAAAGGCTTTCAAAACAACAGACCAGACAGCCATCATAGAAAGAATTGTTCAAAAAGGAGACCTTAACCTTACCACAGATCAGAGACGAAAAATGATTTTAGAAAAACAAAAACAAGTTGTTGAATATATTTCAAAAACCTATGTTGATCCAAAATCTCACTTGCCTCATCCACCACTTAGAATACAACAAGCAATGGATGATGGTAGAGTTTCAATTGATCCGCACAAAACTGTAGATGATCAAGTTAAGGATATTGTAGAAAAACTACGTTCTATAATTCCATTAAAATCAGAAAATTTGAATTTAGAAATAATTGTACCTGCTCAGTATGCAGCTCAATCCTATTCTGTGTTAAAGTCAACTGGGACTTTGAAAAAAGAAGAATGGCAATCAAATGGTTCATTAAAAGCAATACTAGAAATACCTGCAGCCGCAAGGCCAAACGTGATTGATAGATTGGGTTCAATAACTAAAGGCACTGCTTCTGTTGAGGTATTGAAATAATGGACAAAAATAAAAGAAAGTATGTAATTCCTGGCGATGTAATTACAACAGGCCCATACCGACCAGAACAAAATGTTATCCTTGATGGTGAACGTATTATGGCAACAGCCATAGGAATTTCTGAAATTTACGATGATAGTGTTAAGGTTATACCATTAACTGGAATCTATATTCCAAAATATAATGACCTAATAATTGGAAAAATCGTTTCACATAGTTCCCTTTCTTGGGAGCTTAACATTAATTCTTGTTATTCAGGAATGCTACCTGCATCTGATGTTTTTGGCAGAAATTTTCAAGCAAGTTCAGATGACATGACTGCAAAACTTAAAAAAGGTGATTTAGTTGTTGCAAGAATTGCCAATTTTGATAGATCTCGTGATCCTTTAATCACAATTAATGACAGAGAACTTGGAAAGATTGATTCAGGTGAACTTGTAAGAATTTCCCCAAGCAAAGTTCCTCGTCTTATAGGAAAGCAGGGAACAATGATTCAACTTATTGAGAATGGAACTAATGCAACAATTACAATTGGGCAAAATGGATTGGTGGTAGTTTCCTGTGAAAATCCAGATGGATTATTAAAGGCTGTCAAAGCAATCAAAATGGTGGATGAACAAGCACATATTGCTAACCTTACAGATAAGATAAAATCAATGTTAGAATCAAGCAGTGTATAATTATGGGTGGAAAAGAACCTAGTGTAGTATTACTAGATGAGAATGGAATAAGATGTGACGGAAGAAAAGTTGATGAAACTCGTAAGGTAACCATTAAGGCTGGTGTCCTAAAAAATGCAAATGGTTCTGCCTATATTGAATTTGGGGATAACAAAATTGTAGTTGGAGTTTTTGGTCCTAGAGATGTTCATCCCAAACATTTGGCTAATACTGATACAGGTATTATTAGATGTCGATACCACATGTCCCCATTTTCTGTAACTGAAAGAAAAAGTCCAGCACCCTCTAGAAGAGAAATTGAAATTGGAAAAGTAATAAAAGAAGCCTTACAACCTGCTTTAATTCTTGATAAATTTCCAAGAACTTCTGTAGATGTTTTTATTGAAGTTCTTCAAGCTGATGGTGGTTCAAGATGTGCAGCACTTGCTGCTGCCTCTGTAGCATTAGCTGATGCAGGAATTCCAATGAGAGACATGGTATCTGCATGTGCTGCAGGAAAAGTTGCTGACACTATTATTTTAGATGTTAATAATGAAGAAGATCAATCTGGCCAAGCAGATATGCCTGTTGGCTATATGCCAAACTTGGAAAAAATTACTTTAATTCAGTTAGATGGAGTATTAACACCAGAAGAATACAAAAAATGTGTTGAAACAGCCATAGTGGGATGCAAAAAAGTATACGAAATCCAAAAACAAGCAATTCACGACAAGTATTTTGCAAATAATGGAGATTAATCATGACTAACGTATCAATATTAGATGAACTACAAAGAAACAAAATTCTGGAATTATTAGAAACTGGTCAAAGGGTTGATGGTAGAGCATTTGATGAACCTAGAAAGATTACTATAGAGACTGGAGTCATTCCAAAAGCAAATGGCTCTGCTCGTGTAAAATTGGGAGATACCGAAGTTATTGCAGGAGTAAAGATTCAACCTGATAGACCTTTTCCAGATATGGGTGATAAGGGAATATTCATTTGTACTGCAGAAATTCTTCCTTTAGCACATCCTACTGCAGAACCTGGTCCTCCAGGTGAAGATGTTATTGAACTTGCAAGAGTTGTTGACCGCGGAATAAGGGAGAGCTCCATGATAGATATGTCTCAATTGGTTTTGATAAAGGACAAATCAGTGATTGCAATATTTTCTGATAATAGTGTAATTGATCATGATGGAAACTTGTTTGATGCATGTTCTTATGCAACAACTGCAGCTATTCTATCTTGTAAAATTCCAAAATGGGAAATCAAAGACGAACTTCCTGTTCTTGTTGAAGGTCAAGAATCATCGCCTCCCATTACCACAATTCCTACTTCAGTTACAATGGGTAGAATAGGTGAGCATATCATAGTTGATCCAAATGCTGATGAATGGGCATGTATGGATGCAAGAATAACTATTACTACAAATTCTGATGGCAATATTTGTGCTCTTCAAAAAGGAGGTTCTGATGGATTTACTTTAGAACAACTTATCAAATGTTCTGAAAAGTCTATCACAATTGGTGCAAAAATACGAGAAATTATTAAGGAATCAACTAAAGGCAGCAGTTAGATTTGGCAAAAAAATCATCACTAAAGGGTCTTGGAGCAAGATACGGCCTCAAACCTAGAAAAAAATTCACTCTAATTCATAAGCTTTTGAAGGCAAAAAGACGTTGCCCTGATTGTGGTTCAATACAATTTAGACGACAAGCAGTTGGAATTTGGCTTTGCAAAAAATGTGGATATAAAATAGCAGGAACTGCATATGACATTCCTAATTGATGCTAAAATTAAGGTAGACGCCAAAGAAAAAACCAAAGCAATTTTTGATTCAATTCATACTGATAACAAATTTTATCCTGAAAACCCAACTAAAACAAAAATATCTTTTGATAAAGAAATAACCATTATGATTCATTCAAAACAAATTCCCCATTTACGTGCAAATTTAAACTCTACATTACGACTCATTCAGGCAAGTTTTGATTCTATTGAATCGGTAAAAATATAAGAAAACAATCTATTAAAGGATTCAAATGTCATCTGGTCAACAAATTCCTCCCTGGTTACAAGAACAATTGGTAAAAATGCAACAATCTCAACAAAATCTTCAATCAATTTCTGCTCAAAAACAACAGCTTCAATTTGAACAATTAGAGACGGAAAAAGCCCTAGAAGAGTTAAGAAAAGCCTCAGAAAATGATACAGTCTATAAACATGCAGGCTCTATTCTAATTAAATCAAACAAAAATGATCTAATAGCTGATCTTGAGGAAAGAAAAGAATTAGCAAAGACACGTTCTACTGTTTTATCAAAACAAGAAACACGAATAAAAGAAACAATCCAAGAACAAGAAGCTAAAATTAATGAAATGATGAAAGGTTCAGCCTTAGGTGCTACAACAGGTACCCAATCAAAACCACCACCACCCAAATAAAATATTAAAGAACAAAACAAATCTTTTTTTGTGAAGTTAAACAATCTTCGAATAGTTATTGACGATAGAGAAAAAAAAAGTGGCATTCCTGATCTACTAAAAGCAGTTGGCGTAAATATTGAGATAAAGACGCTACCTATAGGCGATTATATTGTTGCACCAGAAACAGTAGTTGAAAGAAAAAGCATTCAAGATTTAATGTCATCAATTTTTGATGGAAGACTTTTTGATCAATGTTCAAGATTAAAAGAACATTTTCAAAATCCTATTATTTTGATGGAAGGAAATGTTGACGAAATTGATTCTATTACTGAAAACCCTCTAATCTTTTATGGAGCATTATCAACAATTGCTATTGATTTTAAAATACCTATAATTCCTACTTCAAGTGCATCTCACACAGCAAAATTACTAGTCTCAATGTGTTCAAGAAAAGAATCTCATAAAGGTCCATTTTTGAAAAAAATTAGAAAATCTAATGACCTTCAAAAACAACAGCTCTCAACTTTGTGCAGTTTACCAGGAGTAGGTGAAAAAACAGCCATACGAATGCTAAAAAAATTTGGGTCACCCCTACATGTTTTTACAGCTCCATATACTGAACTTTCTAAAGTTGAGGGTCTTGGGGAATCTCGTGCAAAAAAAATTAAAAAAATGCTTGAAAGCAAGAACAAATTATTTAAGAAATCTAATCAAAAAACATTACATGATTTATAACAAAGGGTAAAAAATTCAAACACTTTGTAATTTTCTTCTAAGCTTATTTCCACACATTGGGCAATCTGAAATTCCAGTAAATTTTTTGTGACATCCTGGACAATAATACATCCAATTTCCTACATTTTTAATTCCTCTAGTCATAACTGGAATTACATTTAATCCTAAATTCTTTGCAACATTTGAAACTGCAAAATCATCTGTAACTATCTCACTCTTTAATTGTAAACCCAAAGCAAGACATGATATATCTTCTTTTGAAAGCTTTTGAAAATCTCCAGTTTTTTTTGCTTGTTTTATGATTAATTCTGTATATTTTTTTTCAGGTTCTTTTATTTCTAGTCTATTTGTTTCCAATAAAACTCCCAACACATCTTGATTTTTCTTAATGTGTTTAATTTCTTCAAAAATTAAAGATGTAGTAAAGAATTTTTCAGAAGATGCAAATGGAATGCCAGCATAAAATCCGCTCGCATCTAAAATTCTAGAATCCAAGTTTACCCATCTGACGCAATCCACGTTTTTTTAATCTTACAAAAATTGCAGGTTTTTTGTATTTTTTTATTATAATTGGTTCATCAAAACCTGCTGATTTTACAACTTGTGCATCCATTACAATGTTACAATCATGTGAACAAATTACTTCAATTTTCTCATCTGGAACAACAATTGATGCTAATCTGTATACTGGAGCAATAGGTGTTATAATCAATACACCAAGACTTTCATGAAGTATAGGCCCCCCAAGTGAAAACGAATGACCAGTAGAACCACTAGGTGTAGCAATGATTACTCCATCCATTTTTTGTTTAACTGTATCATCTTGAAATTTAATTTCAATATCTGCTGTTTTTGTTAAATGTTTTCTATTGATGTAAATTTCATTTAATGCCGGAGGAAATTCTTCTCCTCCACAAGATGCATTAACTCTTATTCTTTTATCGAGAAAAATTTTTCCACTTGTAATTTGTTTAATTGCTTTATCAATCTCCTCAATTGTAATTTCAGATAAAATTCCTCTATTGCCTCCTACGTTTATTCCAAGTAATGGAGTATCATTTTGTAAATACCTGAATGTACGTAAAGTAGTGCCATCACCACCAAGTGTGATAACCAAATCTAATTTTTTATTTCTAAGATCTTCCATTGATTCAACTTGTTTTGCACCATTAACTTTCATAGGAGAAACTGTGTATACCTCAGCTTTTTTTGAGAGCAATTTTTTTGCAACTTTTTTTCCAGCGTCTTCAGATTCTTTAGACCCAAATTTACTTACTACTGCAACTTTGTTTAATTTCAAGCTAAATCAATCTATTTTGTTTCATTTAAAAATCATAGTTTTACCTACTGTGAATTATAACAAACAAATAAGTAGGAATAAAGATTTGAAACTATTATCAAAATGAATTACGTACATCCTGAAGTTTTAGTAGATACAGAATGGGTATCACAAAATCCTCCAAATGAAAATCGAAAGTTTGTTGAAGTAGATTATGATCCTGAAAATGGATACAGAAAAGGTCACATTAAGGGTTCTAGTTTAATCTGGTGGAAACGTGACATCAACGATCCTATAGCACGTGATATCATAAACAAAAAACTATTTGAAGAATTAATGGCAAAAAATGGAATTAAACCTGACACTGAAGTAATAATGTATGGTGATTTTAACAACTGGTTTGCAGCATTTTCTTTTTGGGTTTTCAAATATTATGGACATAAAAATATCAAGATAATGAATGGTGGAAGAAAAAAATGGGAATTAGAAAATAGAGAATATACTACTGAAGAACCTCAAATTGAAAAAACATCATACTCTGCAAAAGAACCTGACGAACAAATTCGTGAGTACCTAGATGGTGTCAAAAAAGCTTTAGATGATAATAATATAGTTATGGTGGATGTTAGATCCCCAAAAGAATTTACCGGTGAAATTACTGCACCACCAGAATATCCAATGGAACATGCTCAACGAGGCGGTCACATACCTGGTGCAAACAACATTCCTTGGGCAACAGCTGTTAATGATGCAGATGGAACTTTCAAATCAGTTGAAGAACTAAAACAAATTTACGAATCAAAAGGAATAACTTCAGACAAAAATGTCATTTGCTATTGTAGAATTGGAGAACGCTCTTCGCATTCTTGGTTTGTCCTAAAATATCTTCTTGGCTACCCAAATGTTAGAAACTATGATGGCTCTTGGACTGAATGGGGAAACATGATTAAAAACCCAATTGAAAAATAAATGAGCAAGGATTATCCAATCCTAAAAAAAGGAAGTTTTTATTTAATCAAAGACGGTGACACAAATCTTATCATGGAAGATAAGACAAAAAGAGGATTAACAGTAAAAGAAAGATCAATTGATGAAAAACTTAACGTTGAAGCTGAAAAAGGAATGATACATGACATGGATGGGATTGGTCATTGGGTCCCAATTAGATGGTTTTTTCCTAAAAAACAATATGAGTTAGAAAAAGTCCTTGAACATGCAGAGGCAATGGAAAAAAAGTACAAAGAACTAAGAGAGTTAACTTGTCCGGATGACTCAGACTAGAGAAGATTTTTAAACAATCTTAAATAACATAAACTTAATGTCCCTTCTCTTAAAAGATCGAGTTTACACAATGGAGGCTTCTACCGCAAAACGTGGAGTTTATCCACTACATGGGTACAAACTCGGTTTATACCGTCTCCCTATAAAACTCGATGAACCACTAGAGATTAAATCAGTTCATGATGGAATGAAAAATACTTTTTCCATGGATGCATATGCTGACCGAATTTATGCAACTTATACTTGGACAGAAGAAAACATTCCAGATCCAGATGCTAAGGGATATGAGCAAGTTGAGCTAAATGTTACAGTAGAGATAGTAACTGGTGAAGTTGTTGATTTAATTTATCAAATATTTCCAATTGAAAAATTTGGTGATCCACAATGGGTAAAAAATTATAGAAAAAAAGCCGATCATTTTGCAAAAATGATTATTGATACAATCTTACGTAATACAATTCTCGCCGACAAATTGATTGAAAATTTTATCAAAGCTGAAAAACTTACAGAAGTACAAGCACTTCAAAAATTAAAAGAGATAACTCCTCTTGCAAAAATAGTACCAGACGCAAAACCAATTCCTGTAATCAAAGAAGAACTACCAGAAGCTACTGGACAAGTCGTACAAGCCTGGAAGGGAGGTGGAATAAAACCTGGACCAATTGATGTGGAATTCAAATCAAAGATGGGAGAATCGGCATCCTATGATGTAGAAGGATATAAAATCAAAACTTGGGGACGAGTTGACACGGATAATGGAATAATGGGTATATGGGGAGAATTTGTATCAATTGACTTTGATATCTGTGTTGCAGATGGCGCATGTATTGATGCTTGTCCTGTAGATGTTTTCCATTGGTTTGATTCTCCAGGTAGTCCAGCATCTGAAAAGAAACCACTAATGGACAAAGAACCTGATTGTATATTTTGTCTTGCCTGTGAGGGCGTGTGTCCACCAGTAGCAATCAAAATTTTTGAAAAGAAATAATCTTTCTTCTACTTTTAGAAATTATTCCTCACACATATAAATACAAAATGCTGTTTTTGTGATATAAAGAATGGCTGGCAATCCTTTTACTTATTTAATGTTTGATCTCTTCATCATTGCTGCAATTATTATCACAGCTTACACTTGCAATTTTTACTATCTAGCATTTCTCTCATCACGAAGAAATGATAAGAATATAATTATTCCAATGCACGAGCCTACCATCACTATTCAACTACCTATCTACAACGAAAAATATGTCGCAGCCAGGCTTGTTAATGCAGTATGTGCCATGGATTATCCAAAAGACCGAATGTGTATAATGATTATTGATGATTCTGACGATGACACAGTAGAACTTTTAGAGAATCTTGTTAATGAACACCAAAAAAATGGATATGATATTGTTCATATCAGAAGAGGAACTAGATCAGGTTACAAAGCAGGGGCACTCAAGTATGCAATGAAATCTACAAATTCAGAATATGTAGCAATATTTGATGCTGATTTCGTTCCACCAGATTGGTTTTTAAAAAAAGCAATTTCATATTTTTCAAAATCAAACATTGGGATGGTTCAATGTAGATGGGGTCACCTAAATGAGAATTATTCATCTCTAACTCAGGCTCAAGCACTAAGTCTTGATCTGCATTTTCTAGTTGAACAAAGAGCAAAAAGTAACTCACATCTTTTTATGAATTTTAATGGCACTGCAGGAATTTGGAGAAAAGAATGCATTGATGATGCTGGTGGATGGCATACAGCTACTCTGGTAGAGGATTTGGATTTGAGTTACAGGGCACAAATGAAAGGTTGGAAATGTTTGTTCTTGCCTAACATTGTTGTTAAAGCAGAGCTGCCTGTACAGATGAATGGTGCCAAAAGACAACAGTTTAGGTGGGCAAAGGGCTCTATACAATGCGCAGTAAAACTCCTTTCAGACATTTTAGTAAAACGCAAAATTGCATTTGAAGCAAAACTTCAAGCATTTGTACAGCTTACAAGACATATAGTTTTTCCATTAATGTTGATACAATTTCTAACACTTCCAATTATTCTAGCTGCAGAAATTAATCTCTACGTTGTAAGTTTCATACCTGCAATAACTATAGCTGCTTATTTGGCAATGGGCCCAGGTGCATATCTTCTTGTAATCCACAAGATATGGAAAAAAAATTGGAAATACAAAGCCAAAGCACTACCAGTGTTATTTGTATATTCAGTAGGATTGTCTGTAAACAACACTATTGCAGTATTTGATGCTATATTTGGAAAGAAAAATGAGTTTTTGCGCACTCCAAAATACGGCATAATTAAGAATACTGATGATTGGAAAGATAAAGCCTACAATTTACCATTTACAAAAACTACCTTGCTTGAAATTTTCTTTGGAATTTATGGCGTGTTTGGAATTTTTATTGCCATTTTTTCAAACAACCCAATATTTGTTCCAATAATAGGAATTCACGTAGTTGGGTTTTTCTATATTGCCTCTCTGAGTTTATCGCATACAAGATATAAAAGAGACAAGCAAAACAAAAATCACTACCTAACAAAGGAAGAAAAAATGGCTAATGTACTTCACAAATTTGCAATGGGAGGAATTGTTGCACTGATAATTTTTGCAGCGTACATGGCATATACCGGTTATGAAAATGATGTTTATCCAGTTGACATTTCACGTGGATTTTTAGATAGAATTATGATTTCATCAGATCCTCATTCTATTTTAGCAGATCTTAAAGAAATCAAAGGACTTCTTAGAGAAGAGGGAAATCCAGTTTGGATTTTTCCAACCCCATCTACTGATTGGAATAGAATTCAACAAGATTTGGATGTTATGATTACAAATGTTGTATTACTTGCTTCAGTCCCTAAAGATAGTTCTGTATTCAATACAGGAATGATTGATCTAAGTGATAGAGCACTTGTTTTACAGGAAAATCTTGAAGATATAACCCCATACCTGTATGTTAACTTTATCAACATTGTATTTACTGCAGTTTGGATTGCAGCAATTTTAGGAATTTTCACAGTATTAAAGAGAAAGAAAGCACAACTACAAACTTCTGATGCCACTGATGGTATTTAGGTAAGATTTAGTTCTTGTCTAATTTCATCAACTGCTCGAATTCCATAAATGTCTCTTACCTGTTGCAACCTAATTGCTTCTTTTAAGAGATTATTTCCCAATTGATTTGCAAGTAACTTGTATACATCAGTAAATCGAATTTCCCATCTATCTGCACTGTCTAGTATCTTACTTACTGCCCATTTTCTAACTTCATGGGGCAATACAATTTTTCTCTCTGACTCTATTGATAATTTATCAAACAGATTTACCATTTCCGAAGTCTGTGTAGCCATTTTTTCAAGATCATTTAATGTTCCATATTTTGATTCAGCCTGCATTCTAATGTTTGATTGATATTCAGATAATTTTAACAAAGCCAATACTTCCTTTGAAGTACTCTCAGATGCCTTGTTTGTGGCATTTTTTATTCCATGAATTTCCTGAATAATTTCATTTGTTTTCTTATGGAATTCTGAGGATGCCTGTTCAGACCTATTCAAAAGTGAAGAAAATCCTGAAATTTTTTCCTCGGTTTTAGAGGCAATTCCTCCTAATTCATTCTTAAGATTTGTTAACTCTCCGCCTATATTTCCAGTTCTACTTGAAATGGATTGGATGTTTCGTTTAATCTCATCTATCTGGTCTGTTATTCCAGACACTGACTTTGTATTTGATACAACTGATTGTAATTCTTCTTTCAAATTACTCATCACCTCTCTTAGGGATTCTATTTGTTCTGCTTTACCTGATATTGATTCTATTTTTCTTCTAATGTCTCCTATCTCAGTTCCAATTGTGGAAGAATCTGCTTTAGCTGAAACCTTGTTTATATCATCTCTTACTTCGTCAATTCTTTGAGAAATTTTCATAATCATTTTTGAGTTATTTCGAATTGAATCAAAGCTATCTGATACTTTTTGCAAGATTTTTTCACCAGCAGGCTGAGTTCTCTGTGTTTCTGTAATTTTAGAAATCTTTTCCTGAAGAAGATTAGTCTGATCATTGATTTTTGAAACTAATCTTGATTGTCCTCTAACTTGATTCAGACCTGAAAATAATTTCTGGGTATCTTCTTCAATAATATTGATCTGTCTAGACTGTTTTTGAATTTGTTCAAGGGCAGAACTCACAGTATCGATCATGTTTTTAATAGAGATGAGCACCTTTTGATTATCAGCAAAAATTTTAGTCATTGATTTTATTTCTTTTGATAATATTTTATTGGAATCAGATACGTTTGCAACCTTTTTTAATAATGCAGAATTGCTAGGTACTTTTTTGGCTACACTTTTTGTTTTTGTATTCTTTTTCTTAACTGACTTTGAACTAGATTTTTTAGTTTTTGTTTCCATCTGTCTTTATTTGTATTAGTATAGATAAAAAAGTTAGGTCAAAACTATTTCTAAAATTTTGAAGCTAATTATTGACCGTATCTGGCTCATGGAGTATCTCGTGGAAGGTTTTTGCAACCAATCCGTTCATGTTTTCCACAAACTGTTCTGTGCAATATTCACATACTATCATAGAATTACGGTACTGTACCGTACTATTAACAGCTAGGTTATAGTGACGTTACCCAAAGACGTGCTGGTCAGATACCCCAGAGCATATTTCCTCATGTAATCAGTCACTCTGATCATCATCCCAGGCTCTCATCATTTACTTTTTCTGAAATAAAGAGGTTCCATAGCTAAATTGTTTTTAAACAAATTAGAGTAATTGAACAGATGCAAAATTATTTTCTTCAAACTGGCTCGCAGGAAAGTGTTTTGAACTTTTTTGAAAGAATTAATCCCTTTGAATTACCACATTCTGATTTTGTTACTGATTTAGCTATTATTATGATATTGGCAGCCATAGTTACACTGGCTTTTTTTAGAATAAGACAACCACTGATCATTGGTTACTTGTTTGCAGGAATGTTAATTGGTCCTTTGTCACCATTATGGGCCTGGTTACTCCCAGAAGGTGGTCCTCCATCAGAAGGAATAGATGGCGTTGGGATTTTGTCTGATATATCAACACTTAATATTTTTGCAGACATCGGAGTAATTTTGCTGCTTTTTGTAATCGGAATAGAATTTCCTTATGCAAAAATTCGTTCAATTGGTAGATTTGCAATAGGTATTGGAACACTTGGTTTGTTCTTAACATTGGGGGCAGTTTTTTATGTGGCAACTTTACTTGGACTAAACTTTATGGATTCAATTTTTATCGCAGCTGCACTTTCAATTAGTAGTACTGCAATAATTGTAAAAATTCTCTCTGATTTAGGACGAATTAAAAAAGAATCATCCATTCTAGTATTGGGCATCTTAATAGTTGAAGACGTCATTGCAGTTATTCTAATCTCTACTTTGCAATCAATAGCCTTGGTTGGTACTGTATCAATTGAAAGTGTAGCTGTTGTACTTGCTGTTGCTGTCGGATTAATTGTTGGTACATTTACTATTGGTACAAAGGTAATCCCACCTCTTATAGACAGGGTGGCTAGTGCAGAAAATAAAGAGATCTTACTTCTAAGTGTGTTAGGCGTATGTTTCGGTTATGCACTATTAGCTAATGTTGTAGGATTATCAGTAGCAATTGGAGCATTTTTAGCTGGGGTTTTGGTTGCTGAATCAAAATCAGCTGAAGTTTCTAAAATTTTATCCAGTCCCATTAAAGACATGTTTGTAGCAATTTTCTTTGTCTCAGTTGGTGCCCTAATGGATATTTCTCAGCTTCAAAATTACATTTTCATTGCAATTGCTTTAATGGCTGTTGCAATAGGAGTGAAATTTGGTGGAAATATGCTTGGAAACTTTGTTTTTAGACAACCTGCAAGAAAATCTCTTCGAACCGCATTTACGCTTGCTGCCCCCCGTGGAGAATTCTCAATAGTAATTGTCAAAGTCGGTGCAGATTTGGGTGTTGTAAGTGCATTTCTTTTCCCACTGATAGGAATAATCTCAATAATTTCTGCTATTATTACGCCATTTTTATTTAGGGTAGGAGATAAAGTAATTCCAAAAATAACAAAGGCTTAGAACATGTTAGACGATGAGATGAAAAAACTGCTTAGTAGGGTACATCAAAGTATCACAGTTTTTAATTATAATGGAAATAATGTTCCATGCATTATTTTATCAGAAAAAACATTCTCTCAAATTATGGAAAAAATTGCAGGAAAACCAGTTTCAGTGAATACACATCTTAACATCTTACAAAATAAACTTGGAAATGTTTTTGTAGAGATTTCATTAGATTTTTCAGAAGGAGATATTCATGAAAAGATTCTCCTTTACGCAAACAAATCCTTGGATTTTTTTGAATCTTTGGCAAAAACCTCAATGCTTGCTATATCGTCCCCTCATTCTCAAGTTGGACAAGAAAATGTCTTTATGATTCAACTTCCAAAACCTGAAAAAGCAATTAATGCTTTAGACCTCATAAAAAGAGGAATAAAAAAAGATTCTTAATTTCACTTGTAATTTTTTAAAAAATGCAGTTGCCGGGATTTGAACCCGGGCCACGAACTTGGCAAGCTCGCATAATACCAAGCTATACTACAACTGCTCAAACGGTTAAGATTAATTTTCTCTATTAAAGCATATTGATATTATTGCCATTGTTTTTAATCTTGTAAATGTAAGATATCCGATGGATGAAAAGCTTATTGAAATTATAGAACAAAAAATTAAAGAAACTTTTACTAGAACAGATGAAATTTCAAAGATTATAAAATCATTAGAAGAGTTATCTAAAAAAAAAGATTCCTTTGCATATGGAATTATTATAGGTAAACTTTACAATTCATTTCATTACCAATGTAGAAGAATTCTAAAAAGAAATCCTACACAAGAAGAATTTTCTGAATTCTTGGAAATCTTAAAACAAAGGCAAAAAGAGTTTATAGAAAAATTTCATTAAACTTTTATTTTAAAGGATAAACTTTGATTGTAGGAGTTCCAGCTAACTTTACACAAGCAGATTTCAAGGCTTTTTTAGCAATTTCGAGATGTTCTTTTTTTACATGCATCTCCATGATAATTTGACCTCGTTTTACTCGTGCTCCTAAACTTACAGCTTTTCCAAATGCCCTTCTCATACCTTCTTGTAATCTATCTGCCCCAGCAGCTGCAATCATCTTGTTTTCTCTTAGTAATACATGAGGGTATATTCGCACTTTGGAATAGAAACCAGTTTCTCCTGCTGCTTTTTCAACAACTTTGTTTGCAGAAAGTCTGGTTGCTTCAATAGCCATATGTCGAATTTGCATTTTTTCATTAATCAATAACTCAACTCTGTAATCATAATCTCCTGCCTTGCCACCTTCAAATTTGGCGATTTTTATTTGTGGTTTACCTTTGATGTATTTTTTTCTTGTATAGGGCTGTCCGTTACCTCTTCTATAGTTTCCACCGTGCATAGTATCACTGATTATCACTACCAACTGATGCCCATATTTTAACCGTTAGTCTTTTGTAAAAAATTAGATGCTTCGACGCACCCATATATGGTAACAATGAACTTTCAACATGTCAGCAGACTCTGAACCTGAAGTTGAAGGTGAATTGGTTAAAGATCAAATACTAATTTCAAACAAGGAAACGCAAAAAATCCTTGAACAGAAAGGCTATGGAGAAATAAGCAAAAAAAAATTTTTCTTAAAACCCTTTGAATCTCTTTATCTGTTGTACTGTAATAAACTCAAACTAAACAAAGGGGGAAAAATTATTGATTTTACTTCTCTCATGCAAACTTGCATCAAACATAATGAAGATACTCTTACAAAATTTCTTATCTTTAGGGATTTGAGATCAAGAGGCTATACCGTTAAAGATGGTTTTGGTTTTGGTTCTGATTTTAGAGTTTATGAGCGGGGCCATTATGGTGAAAAAGGGGCAAAATACTTGGTGTTTGGATTAAGCGAAGGAAAACAGGAAAAAATTGGACGATTACAAAAAAAGATTCAACAAATTACTCAGATGGGAAAAGAACCAATTATTGCTGTGATTGAAAGAAGAGGCGAAGTGATTTATTACAAAATTTCGAGAATGAATTTTCTACAAAACACAGCAAAATTAGATTTGAAAAGTTTCAAACTATCATGAAAGATTTAGAGCCCACTCTGCAGAATAACTAAGAAGATTATTTTTTACTGCATGTTCAAAATCATAAACTTGTAAATTTTTTGTCTTATTTTGCCATAAATTTTCAAAATCTTTTATTTTAATTTCAACTCGTGATTTATCATTCCATGAAGTGAAAACATCGATTGATTCAAAATTTCTATTCTGAGGATCAAAAGTTTCATTTGAAGTACCTGTAAATGCTATAACATCATCATGTTCATCTCTAAAAATTCCAATTTTTTCTTCAAAAGAACCATAAACTTCTTCTGAAATTGGCATCGCAATTTTTATCATTAGTTTGTTATTTTGAATCATTTGATCTAACAACTTGTATTTTTCATCGTAATTTGATTTAAGATTGAATAAATTTTTTCCATTTTTTTTAGTATATAATTTGGCTAAAGCATTAAGATCAGATGTTCGTAACCTATGTCCAGTTACCATTCTAATTTGGACATTATTCTGAACAAAGCTCTTAAGACCAAAATAATATGCAGTGAGACTCCTTAGTGCAATATATTCTACTGCTCTGTCATACTCTATGCAATTATCAAGACACGGCAGAAAGAACTCCTCAATTAAATTCTCTCTATCTGAACGATATTCTTCCTTCAATGAAAGATCTTTTAATCCCAATGAAGTACAAATACAAGTTTCTTATTTAAAGAAAATTACTGATTCAAAGTATCAAATAATTCGAATCAATCCTTCGAATTTCATATATACCTAAACTAATCCATCCAAACAATGAACAAAACCATAAGCTTAGCAGCACTTACTGGTGTAGTATTGATTTTAGCTTTAGCAGTCAATCTATCCCCTATAGTAAATCAAGCAACAGCTCAAGAAACAACTCCATTTCCATCACGAGAAAAAGTGATTTCAGTTACTGGGATAGCTACTACTTCAGTAGACCCAGACCGATTAGTAATTCAATTCGGTGTTGAAACTCAAGAAAAAACTGCAAAGGCATCTCTTGATTCAAACTCTCAATCGATGTCAAATGTTGTAAATGCTATCATGGGAGTAGGAATCACCGAGGATGAATTAAGTACCACGAGAATAAACATTTCACCAATCTATGACTATTACAATGAACCTCAAGGAAAACGTACTCAAGAACTTGTTGGATATAGAGTGTCCAATATCTTAATGGTAAAGACAAAAAGCCTAGACAAGGCTGCAGACATTATCGATAGTGCAGTAGAAGCAGGCGCAAACAGAATTGATAGTGTTTACTTTTCACTATCACCACAAAAACAAACTCAATTCAAAGATTTGTTACTTGAAGAAGCTATAAAAAATGCAAAGTCCAAAGCAGAAAAAGCATTAGCTCCTTTAAATCACAAAATTATTGGAGTAAAGGCTGTTTCTCTTTCCGAATTTGGAATGCCACCCCCAATGCCTTATCTTCGATCATTTGATTTGGCCGTATCTGAAAGTATGAAAGCTGCAACACCAGTGTTTACTTCTGATCAGGATATTACTACAACAGTTAGTGTAATTTTCCTAATTGGAAGTAACTAACCTTTTTTTCTTTTTTTAAAATTCGTTCAACTATAATTATAAAATCAATGCTGGGGTAGAGACAAGACATCTTCATTTGACTATTGCCGAAACTATTGATGAAAGTTATAATGAAACTATGATTATCCTATCATCTTAGGTTTTCAATTTCATTAAATTACTTTGAGATTTGAGAAATAGACACTCGTGCTTAGTAATCTTTCAATTCTTTCATATATTTTAGAAATTTTTGTTTCCTCATTTCTAACCATTTTTGAGAATCTACCCACCGTCTCCGATTAATGAGTTTTTTCTTTGAATGTTTGTTAGTAATAACATTATCCATAGCAAATCACCTTGTAATACTAAATTTATATCATGATAACTAAATTAAAACATTTCTGACAAACCAAGGTTAGTTTTGAGAATTTAGGTTTTACCTATTCTAAACATCTTTGTCCCACAGGTAGGACAGGTACCTTTTGTTGCGGGCCTACCGTTTTTCATGGTGATGGCTTTTGGATCCTTAATTTCTCTTTTAGTTCTACATTTGACACAATATCCTGTTGTCATCTTATTAATAATCGACGGAGGTATTATTAGCAAATCACTGTAAAAATTATTTATCTAAAAACGTTGCGATGACTAGCAAAATTAAGATACTCGATCATCTATTCAAATTAAAATGGCTCGAACAAAACCAATAATATCAATTGTAAATGTAGTTGCCTCAGCATCAATAGATGAAAAATTAGACCTCAAAGATATAACAAAAAAATTTCCTGATATAGAATGGCATCCAGATACCTTTCCAGGAGCTGTGTTTAGACTAAAAAACCCAAGGACTGCAACATTGCTATTCTCGACAGGAAAGATGGTTTGTACTGGTGCAAAATCTTCAGAATTTGCAAAGACTGCAATAAAGATAGTAGTCAAAAAACTAAGAAAAGAAAAAATCAAGATAAAAAATGAAGCTAAGGTGACAATTCAAAACATTGTAGCATCTATCAGCCTTGGCGGTGGAGTTCATTTAGAACAAGCTGCAAGAAATTTACCTAGAAGCATGTATGAACCAGAACAATTCCCAGGAGTAATCCACAGAATGGTTGATCCAAAGACCGTAATTCTGATTTTTGCATCAGGAAAACTTGTTTGTACTGGATGTAAAACTGAAAAAGATGTCTACCGTTCGGTAAACAATCTTCATAACATGCTTGAGGAAAAGAAATTAATGATTTATTGAAAATTGCAAACAAATTATATTATAAACCAAGTTGAGGCATCTTATTGTCAAAGAATCAAAGGAACAGTTTAGAAAACAAGGAGATTCCCAATTTATCAGTGCCAGCAGAAATTCTGTGCATGTGTATGAAATGTAACTGCAAAAAGACAGTATCTACATCAGTGTCAATTTGTGAATCTTGTTTGAGGGATAATCATTGAAAAACGAAAAGAAAAATTGGAATCTAGAAGAGTTTGAGCTACTTCCCCTTTACGATATTGATATTTTTCCTGAGGATTAAAAATCCAAACTAATCTTAAATTAAGGTATTAAAAGAGTGGATTAAATGAGCACCGATGATAAGGTTAGATGCGTAGTTTGCGGTTCAGATGACGCATTTGCATTTTTTGATTTTAGTCTTAATGGTGAAAAAAGAGGTCGCTGCAAATCCTGTGGGGCAGGTTGGAGCGCATATAATGAATCAAAATAAAAAATCTTTTCATTAAAATGAAAATAGAAGAAACATCAATGATAAACTAAAGTTAAATATCAATTCTGTTAAATTATCTTGTGTCCGATAAAAAACCTGAAAACAAGTACTCTTTTTGGAATAAGGTTTTTCTGTTTATTGTAAAAGACACTGGCTTTGATCCTGAACTGAACAAATAGGTCTGTTTTATTATATGAATAGCAAAAAAAGGTTAGATGCAAAAAATGTGGTTCGCCTGATACCTTTGTGATCTTTGAGCACAAATTCAATACCTTAAGAGGACATTGTAGAAAGTGTAGGGCTAGCTGGCTTGAATCATGAAAGAGAATCACAAATCTTAAGTAAGAATTTTTGGGAGTATTTGTCATAAAATTAGTTGTTGCCTATGTCTTGTCACTACCCCATAAAATCAATGCTCCCGTCGGGATTTGAACCCGAGATCACTGCCTTGAGAGGGCAGTATGCTTAGCCGGACTACACCACAGGAGCTAGGTAAAAACCATAACATTTCGCAATTTAAAGGAATGTTTTGACATTACATTCTTTGGTAAATTTTAATGAGTTTGATACTTTATAGAAAATCTATGAAAAGTTTTTTTGTGGATTACAAAAAATTTTTGGAAAATTTTTCTTTAACTAAATTTCCTGTTGGTCTAGGTGGATGTAGAAACAATGGACATAGTTTTGAATGCTGTGAACACAACATTACAGTTTTTGATGAGAAAAACGAAAATGATTCAATAATTGAATTTGAAAATGAATTTATCAAACTTCATCATGGCTCACTTGAAGAATCAAGAAATGAAATCCTAACACAATATGCAAATTTGAAAATTCTTTGGGACGAAAAATGGGAACTAAGAATTTTCTTAACAAAAATAAAGGATAAGAAAGAAAAAATTTTCAAAGCTTACGCAAAGAGTTGTCTCATAGATGCTTCTGTTTGTGCAGTCAAAACAAAGGAAGGATTAAAAAACTCTGATCCTTTTGCATCAACTTGGATAAAGTGTTCAGCCTATTTTATCGCAGATGCAATTTTTCTTGCAAATTCAAAAAATCCTAGTCCAGCACATATGTTAGATAATCTACGAGAATTTGAAAAAAATAAAATTAATGAAAACTTTTCTATTGTGAATGATTGTATAGGAATCGAAAGAGCGACTCCATCATTACTATCTAGAATGTGTAAATCATCTTTAGGTTTTTCTGACATGATTGAGCAAAATGATCATTCAAAAATTATTCAAAAAAAGCATGATTACTTTATTGAAAATTCTTTAATTTCTGATTGTTATTTCTATCTTGGATATATCAATCGAAATAACTTTATGAAAATAAAGGATAGCCTTCATAGGAGACCTGAATTGATACATATTTTGAAAGTAGCTTTTGATGTAGATAATGATCAGACTAAAATCAAACATCAAGCCGATGTTCTTCATAAAACAGCAAACGATATGGTTTTACAAATAACCTGATATCCCCATTCGGATATGTTTGAAAACCTTTTAAAACTAGGGATGAGATCTCTCCTGCATGGTAGATCAAGCGTGTGGATGCGAAGCCGATAGCGGCGATCCAGATTATTCATGTGATTGTGCAATGCAGGGTCATTGTATTTGCAGTCAAGATTGCAAATGTAAAACCGATGTTTGCATAGAAGCCGTAAAAGCATTGTAATTTTTCACATTATTTTTCTTTTCTTTTTTGAAAATTTTCTTAATCATCTTCCTCAAATCCCCAAGATTTTACTAAATCTTTTTGAAACGAGTCAGCTTGTTTTTCATTTAACGAGTCACCACAATTCTTGTGAGTTGGAACAACAGTCATTCCAGCTAATTTGAATTCCACTTCATACAAGTGAATTTTGGTACATTCACACATGTCCTAAATAATCAAAACTCATGCCTCTATATTTGCCTATTTGAATAACCTTTAAACTAGGAAATTTGCAAAGTATATACTTGAAAGAATTATTTCTTGTCATTACCATTTTTGGAATAATATTTTCTGGACACTCTTTTCTGCAAACAGCTTTAGCTCAAGATATAGGCGGTGGTGTTAATCTTTCTGGTGATTGGTATGCTGGAGAAGGCCTAAAAAAAGGAGATTATTTTTCTTATAGTCTTTGTCATGTTGATTACAAAGAATGTCAAAATTTTCAAATGGACTTTTGGATAGAAGGTGACATTAGAGTTGCTACAGAAAATAAATGGCTTGTTCAAGTCGTAGTATATGACCGTAACAAGATTGTAAGAGGAAATATGGAATTGGGTAAAATTGCACCAGAACCAACTGGTGGAAGTTCTGAGTTAATTACTTATCGTAGTGCTTTCAAAACGTCAATTGCCTGGCTTTCTGCTTTTGCTACATCCTATGGTGGTGAAGGTGGTGAGGGTCCAAAAAGATTTAATATGCCATCATGGGGAAAAATTGGAAACATTGGTGGACAACAAGTCAGACCAACTTCTATAGAATCTATTTCAGTTCCAGCAGGTACATTTCCTGAAACAGTTCTTATTTCATGGCGTACTGGAGGATATACAAGCCAAATTTGGGTTTTAGATGATTTTCCATTTCCATTGAAAGCAAGTACATTTACTCATGTTTCTGAAGGAATACCCCCAACTGAATATGAATTTAGTTTATTAGATTACAAAGAAAATGTACTGCAAGATCCTTTTTCAGGAATTGTTTCTACACCGGAGCAACAAGTGGCCGGTGACTGTCAAAAAATTTATGATTTTGTATCAATAAAGAAAGCAACTAGAGATTCCAAATATCTTTTGGAAGTCAATTATGGTCCAGAAAATCCTAAAACAGGATGTAATTTAGAATGGATAATCAAATTCAAGAATAAATTTGATGAAACCGAATTTCTAAACCAAGTTCAGTATGATATTTGGGTTATTGATGATAATGGAAATAAAGTTAGGACAATTTCATCAGAAGAAGGAAAACCCTTCCTATATTCTCCTTCAGGCCAGGTACGGTATTCAATTCTAGTAAAAGAACCTCCAGGAACTGCCCATTATGTAATTTGGATTTATGGTTTAAGTCCAGAACACATTATTCCATCTACTGCTCCAGATACTTTAAAAATTGATATTCAAATTTCAGGTGAGAGTTCTATAATTAAACCACCACCAGTACAAACTCTTGAAATTCCATCATGGATTAAAAATAATGCAAGATGGTGGGCTGATAACCAAATTGATGATAATTCATTTGTTCAAGGAATCCAATATCTTATAAAAGAAGATATCATGAAAATTCCTCTCACATCCCAGGGAACTGGTTCGAGTAGTAATGAAATTCCAGATTGGATTAGAAACAATGCTGGATGGTGGGCTGATGGACAAATAACTGACAGTGACTTTGTCCAAGGAATTCAATATCTAATTAAAGAAGGCATCATGAGGATTGCCTAAAAAAAATAATTTAGAATTTTGCGTGAATGAAAAATTATGTTTGAATTTTTTTCACGTCCAAAAAATCGCTTAAAAAAACTAGTCAATGAAGGAGAATACAAAGAAGCTTTAGAGTTTGGAAAAAGATTAGAAGAAAAAAATCCTAATGACACTGATGTCCTTTTCATTTTAGGAAGTATATACTACATTTTAGAGGATACAAAAAACTCATTATACTATTTTGATAAAGTATTGGATGTTAGAGAATATGACACTGAAGCACTTTTACTTAAGGCAAATGTTCATCTTTATCTTAAAGAAAATAAATCAGTAATCAACTGTTGTAACAAAATTCTAAAAGTTGAATCTAAAAACGAACTAGCTAAAAAAATATTAGAACATCTTGAAAAAACTTAGAACACGAAATTAATTTTTTAATAGATATACATTTTCTAATAACCATTCACAATATTTGGATACCTTATCGGTAAATTTGCACCAAATATGAAGAGAATGTGGGAGAATGTCTATTCGACCATTTTCTAGGAAAATCTTAGTTCCTTCTTTGCCTTCATACATATAGGCATCTTCAACTTTAATGTCACCAAAAATTTCTTTGGCCTTTGATTTTATGATACTACGATTTATTGGAAAATTTGTTTTTGACTGGTCAACTATAATGCTAAGATCTTGAGTTCCGTAAGAGTCAAAATCCTCAATTTTGCCTTCATGAGGGAAATTCACAATTAACTTAATGTTGTGCTTTTTGCCTACCTCAAAACCAATCTCAGTGATTCTGCGATAAGCAATTGCTGGATTTTTTTTCAATAAAACTCGAATTTGCGGCATATTGGACTTTAGTTCTTTTTTGAGATGTTCAGTAATTTTTGCGAAACTCACAATAAAACTGTAATTTTAGTTATATTCAATTATTACCTTTTATGGATTAAAATTCCTAGATGCATTTTTTTACATGCATGAGTTTTGAACGGTATGGCTATTCCTATGGATTATGATAGTTTTCGTACTGATGAAAGCTCAGAGAGAGCAAGCAGCTTGGAAGATTACAAGGTGACTTGTATTGAATTTATCAAAGACATTTCAGATGATTATCTTGAATGGGTAGAGTATTACAAATTGTCCCCTGAAGAAGACAAAAAAAGACGAATCGAAATTGCTGGAATTATAGAAAGAACAAATGATTGGATTGCTAAAGTGGCTCAAACAATCAAGGGGGTAGATGTAGTAATGAATGATGGTGTACAAAAAATGGCCGAATCTACTGCTGGAAAACCATTTCAAATTGGAGTTTTTGTTAATAACAAATCAAGCTATACTCAGGCAAAGCCAGGGATCATCGAAGTAAAACTCAAAGCTGCGGGAAGAGATGGAAGAAAAACTCAGCTTGGTTTTCATCATAAGAGTGAAAGATTTAGAATTGAAACTACTGGAAAAGCATTTTTTGAAGAAGAGAATCTTCCAAAAGAAGAATTTGATTTACTTGATCTTAATCTAAAATTACATACAGAAGAGTGTAAACAAAGAGACGTTATTTCATTTACTGTCATTATTTCAGAAACTCAAAATGGTCAAGAAGTTGATAGACGTGGAGTTAGCACCATTATTCACATAGTGTAACTTCTAAAGCGACTCTCTGTTCTTTTGCACGTTCCTGTCCTGGATATTTTAGCTCTGAAATTTTTTTTGCTAATGACTCATCTTTTACCAAAATGGCCTTTCCTTGGATGGTGATATTATCATATTTTACAAACACATCTGAATTTTCTAAAGCATTTTGAAACCAATCACCATCTGGTCTATGACGAGAAAAATACACCTTGCCGTTATACATTACTGCAAGTAACCAAACTGAATGTTCCTTTCCACTTTTTCTCCCCTTTGTAACAAGTACTGCTTTGAAGGGAAGGTCTTTCTTTAACACAGTGTCGGTCTTTGGTCAAGTAATTTAACTAAATCCTTTGAGATTAGTTTATGAAACCCTAAAACCGCAACTTTAGTTAATTGAAGTTTGAACACGGGCTTATTGCTGCAATGGCTTTTCTATTTGGATCGATTTTCGCTTTAATTGCATTTAACCCATGATTTTGGTCTAGAAATTTAACCCAATTGAAAGAAAATTCTGATACCTGATGAGATAAACCCGACTTGGGATTTGTGTTCATGTCAACTAAACTAGAAGGTATGCCCGAAAACATAACTACTGCTGACAATTTTATAGGTAAAAGGGTTGTAGATAGAGAAGGCATTCATTACGGTAAGGTAAAACACATTCACTTTCATTCTGAAACAATGACCGTTTCAGGTGTGACAATCCATGAGGGATTTCGTAAAGATTACTATTTGTCAAATGATTATTTTGACAAGTTTACTGAGAAGACACTCTTGCTTAACATTCCACCAGTAAGAAAGGATTCCGATGTTGTAGATATTGATGGCAAAAAATTGGGCAAAATAAAAAAATTACATAGACACCCAGATACTAACCAACTTGAAACCATTGAAGTTTCTGATGGCCTTATACATTCTAAGGTAGTTTCCAAAGCTCACATTTGGGGAGTAGGAGAAAAAGTCATACTTAAAATGACTAAAGATCAATACCGAAACTTAGAATAAATAAAAGTTTAAGAAAAATTCTTTTTTTTCTTTTTTTGTTTTATCCAAAACTAATATGAATACATCAAAGTGAAACAGCTAACAATTTATAATTGAAAAAATCTTTTCATTTATTGTATCCAATTGAGATTAATTCTTTATCAAAGGAATTTGGGAAGATAAAAGCACTAGACAATATTTCATTACAGGTTCAAGAAGGAGAAATCTTTGGTTTTCTTGGACCAAATGGAGCAGGAAAAAGTACTACCATGATGATTCTAACAACCCTCTTGAAGCCTTCATCAGGTAAAGCAATGGTTGCAGGATTTGATGTTTTTTCTCAAGCCAAGGATGTTCGAAAAAATATTGGATATGTACAACAAGAAATTTCAGTTGATGAATATCTTACTGGGAGGGAAAATTTAATTTTACAAGCAAGACTTAATCACATTCCAAAAAATCTGGTTGAAAAAAGAATTAATGAAATGTTAGATCTAGTAGAGCTCACCGACAGGCAAAACGACGCAGTAATTACCTATTCTGGTGGAATGAGAAAAAGACTGGATTTGGCTGGAGGATTACTACATCGTCCAAAGGTGTTATTTTTGGATGAACCAACTGTGGGTCTTGATATTCAAACTAGGCGTAAAATTTGGGAATTTGTACGAAAAACCCACCAAGAATTTGGGATGACGATTTTTCTTAGTACACATTACATGGAAGAAGCAGATAATCTCTGTGATAGAATTGCAATAATTGATTATGGAAAAATTCAGGTAATTGAGACTCCTAGTACAATGAAAAATGCACTTGGTAATGAAATCATTGCATTTAGTATAGAAAATGATAAAGGAAAATCAGAAGATCTTTTATCAAAAATAAAGGAAATAGAATTTGTAAAAGATATTTCAACTAGAAATGATATTATCACTGTTTTTTCATCAAGGGGAACTGAGGTAATTCCAAAAATATTTCAATTTTCATCTAATCTGGGAATTAAAATAAAATCAATCTCTCTGACTCAACCATCACTGGATGATGTTTTCATTTCGTATACTGGACGAGAATTAAGAGATGACACTAATAATTTCAATATGAAAAAAGAGCATGCAAAAATGACTAGGATTAGATCATGATTCTCTCAGATACTTATACAATTTTTTGGAGGGAGATGAAAAGATATCGCAAGTCACGAAGTGGTGTTTTAATTCGTTTGATTCAACCAGTAGTATGGATGATTGTTATAGGAAATACTTTTGCTGGAACACAACCATTAATTGAATCGGTTGGATTTGCAGGAAAATACATTGAATTTATGACCCCTGGAGTTATTGTACTTACTGCAATCTTTACAAGTATTTTTGGTGGCGTCAATACTCTATGGGATAGAAGATATGGTTTTATGAACAAAGCATTAACTTCACCAATTTCAAGATCTTCAATTGCACTTGGAAAGATGATAGCTATATCTTTAATATCTGCACTTCAATCTAGTTTGATAATTGGAATCGCACTAATAATAGGTGTAAATTTTTCAAATATTTTTTTGATTATTCCTATAATGGCAATTGTAATTTTATTCTCCCTTGGTTTTTCTGGAATATCTGTAATGGTAGCAGCTTCTGCAAAGTCACAAGAAACGTTTTGGGGAGTAATTAATTTTCTTGGAATGCCATTGTTTATGTTAAGTCCTGCACTTTTTCCTTTAGAGTTACTCCCCGAATGGTTAGCAACAATAGCACGGTTTAATCCAGTTACTTATACCGTAATTCTTGTTCGGGGAATGATGACTGGTGTGACTGAGGGGGGAATTGATGCATTTATGAGTATAGGGATTATTGGCGCCTTTGTAGTGGTAATGATTGGTTTGGCTAGCTATGTGTTTACGCGTGAAGTCAACAAACCCTTTTAATTTACCCAAAATTGACTAAAACTGCAATAATTCCTCACTTGTGAGATCTTTTTCATATATCGAAATTCCCTCATGTTGAGACTAGGACTATCTCTAGTGGTAATATTATCCGTATTTTTCCTAGTTAATGCTATACCTCAATTAGTATTTGCAAATACTAGTTCTTCTCATCCATTCATTTTAGAATGGGGCGAATCAGGACTCACTAAACCAGGCTTTTTTTCATTTCCACAGAATTTGGCAATTGACGACTTTGGAAATGTCTATGTTACTGATTTAGGAAATATGCGAATCCAAAAGTTCAATGAAGATGGAACTTTTTTGAAAACTTGGGGAAGTAGTGGAAGTGGTTCAGGACAATTCAAATCCGCTGTAGGAATTGATATTTTTGGTGAATCCGTTTTCGTTGTTGATTCACAATTAAATCGAGTTCAAAAATTTGATCTAGATGGAAACTTTGTAACAAAATGGGGCGAGGTAGGTGATAAACCAAGTCAATTTTTGCTTCCAAACGGATTGGCAATTGGTAACAACGGAACAGTTTACGTTGTTGACACAGGAAACCAAAGAATTCAAAAGTTTACTCAAAATGGTACATTCATTTCAGAATTTGGAGAAAGTGGAATGCAAGAAGGCAAGTTCTTGTCTCCTAAAGGAATTGCTATAGACAAAGAGGAAAATGTTTACATTTCTGATCCAGGTAAAAATAAAATTTTCAAATTTGATTCTGATGGTGTTTATTTACAAAGTTATGGACCAAATGCTGGGGGTTTAACAATTATGCCAGAAGGTTTACTAATTGATCCTTTAGGTAATCTCTATCTTACTGACACAGGACGTAACAGAATTGTTCAAATAAGTCCTGAAGGAGCAACTGTAACACTATGGGGAACCATGGGAATTACAGCTGGTCAATTCAAATTTCCAACAGATGTTGACATTGGTGCAAACGGATATTTGTATGTGGTAGATTCTAACGGGCACAGAATTCAAAAGTTTGGCTCTCCTTATGTTAGTGAAGTTCCTGAACCAGAGCCAGAACTAGTTGCAGAACCAAAACAAACAACACCAGAAACTAGTTCTCTTCAAGAACCAACTCCAATTCCAGGAGATTTAACAAAACCTGTCATTACTCCACCCAATGATTTGTTTATTGAAGCTACTGGTGGTCTTACTCCAGTTTCAGTTGGCCAAGCAATGGCAACTGACTTGAGTGGAATCCAATCACTAACAAATAATGCACCTGAAAAATTTCCTCTTGGTGTTAACACAATTATCTGGACTGCAATAGATGGCTCTGGAAATATGGGTATTGCGACTCAAACAATCAAGGTTGTCGATACAATACCGCCACTAATCATCCCCGTTCCTGAAATCACAATTGAGGCTCAATCCCCAGGAGAAAATCCTGTTGATTTGATTATACCTGAAGTAATTGATGCTGTAGGAGTAATATCAATTACAAATAATGCACCAAATGTGTTTCCATTAGGTGAAACTCTAATTACTTGGACTGCGACTGATGTAGCAAGTAATTCTGCAACTATTACACAAAATGTAATTGTAGTTGATACTACTGCCCCAACTCTTTTTGTTCCTGAAGATATTTTAATTGAAGCAACAAGTTTTGATAAAAATGAAATCTATATTGGTGAAGTAACTGTAATTGATAATGGCGAAATTGTTTCTATAACAAATGATGCTCCTCAATTCTTTGGTCTTGGTAACACCACAATTACTTGGACTGCAGCAGATGCTGCAGGAAACACAGTTAACCAAGAGCAACTTGTAACAGTAATTGATACTACTGCACCAGTGTTAATTGCACCTGCTGATATTACTTCAGAAGCAGTAACTGAATCAGAAAATGTTATAGAATTAGGTATTGTCACCATCACAGATGTTCAAGAAACTATTATTACAAATAACGCCCCATCAGTTTTTCCAATAGGTCAAACAACAATATTTTGGTCTGCAGTTGATCCATCTGGGAATTATGCAAATGCCTCTCAAACAGTTACAGTAGTTGATAGTACTCCTCCAACTCTAATTATTCCAAATGACGTTACAATTGAGGCAACTGGAGTTGAAAATAACATGGTGACTTTGGGTAATCTTTTAGCACATGACATTAGTGGAATTTCATCAATTTCACATAATGCTCCTGAATCTTTTCCCCTTGGTACCACAATTGTAAATTGGACTGCTACAGATAATTTTGCTAATACTGAATCAGCTCAACAAACTATAACAATTGTTGATACTATTCCTCCAAAAATAACTGCGCCAGAGGATATAGTATTAGAAGCAGTTGATGCTGAAGAAAACTATGCAGATCTTAAAGTACCACAAATTTCCGATATTATTGCAGTTGAATCAGTCTCAAATGATGCTCCAGTGTCATTTCCAATTGGAATGACTACAGTTACATGGACTGCTCTTGATACTTCGGAAAACTCGGCTTTTGATACTCAAATAGTAACAGTTAGTGACACTACCCCTCCAACAATTTCTGCTCCAACTTCTATTGTAGTAGAGGCTACTGGTCCAGATGGATTATTAGTAGAAATTGGTGAGGCTATCGCAACTGATACCATTGGTCTTGAGTCCATATCAAACAATTCTCCTGATTTGTACTATCTTGGAAATACTACGATAATTTGGACAGCAAGTGACATTTATGGTAATTCTGCTTCTGCAAACCAAACAATTACAGTAGTTGATACTACTGCACCCTCAATAATTCCTCCTTCAGATGTAGTTTCTGAAGCTCAAAATTCAAATTCAAATATTGTAGCAATTGGAGTAACAACTGCTGATGATCTTGTCGGCGTAATTTCAGTTGAAAACGATGCGCCTGCAGTTTTTCCACTTGGAGATACTCTTGTAACTTGGACTGCAACAGATGCAGCAGGTAACTTTGCTACTGCCACTCAAAAAGTAACTATTACTGACACCACGCCCCCAATAATCACAGCACCAGAATCTATTCAAGCAGAAGCAACTTCTGCATTAGAGACTATCATATCCCTAGGAAATGCAACTGCTACTGATTTTATTGGAATAGAATCAATTACAAATGATGCTCCAAACGCATTTGCAGTGGGAGATACGATTGTTACATGGACTGCAACTGATCTTGCAGGATTAACTTCAACTGATACTCAAACCATTACAGTTGTGGATAACACCCCACCAACCATTCGTGTACCTAGTTTGATTACAGTTGAAGCAATAAGCGAAACCCAAAACATTGTTGAATATGGAACTATTATTGCAGATGATCTTGTAGGCGTTGTATCAGTGAACAATGACGCTCCTATAGTTTTTCCATTTGGTTTGACAACAATTACTTGGACTGCAATGGATGAAGCAGGAAACTTGGCAACTGCCACTCAAGAGGTATTAGTAGTTGATACAATTTCTCCTTCAATAGTTGTTCCAAACGATATTATAATTGAAGCTGTAAACGCAAATGAAAATCTTGTTAATCTTGGAAATGCACAAGCTACTGACAATGTCAGAGTAGATTCTACAACAAATGATGCTCCACTAGTATTCCCATTGGGTCAGACAAATGTAACTTGGACAGCAGTTGATATATCTGGTAATTCAGTAAACTCTACACAAACAATTACAATAATTGATACTACTCCCCCAACAATTGATGAACCTGAAGGAATTCTTGCTGAAGCTACCTCATCTTTAGAAAATGAGATTTCATTTGTTGCACCACAGGCTGTTGATACTGTAAGTTTAGTTACTATCACAAATGACGCTCCAGCAGTTTTTCCACTAGGAGAATCAACAATTACTTGGACTGCAACAGATGCAGCAGGTAACTTTGCTAGTACCACTCAAAAAATTACTGTAGTTGATACTACGTCTCCCGAATTAACAATTCCAGATGATGTAATAATCGATGCTACAGGTCTTCAGACATTTGTCCTAATTGGTAATTCTACATCTTCAGACTTGACAGACTCTGCTCCGACCATAACAAATGACGCTCCATATTCATTTCCACTTGGTCAAACAATCATTACTTGGGTAACAGTAGATGAAATTGGAAACTCTGTTAGTGAAACTCAAACAATTAATGTTCAGGCTTGTGGAAAGCCCGATTCATACTATAATACAATTATGGGCACACCTGATGAAGATATTTTGTTTGGAACCAACGTTGCTGATTTGATATTTGGCTTTGAAGGAGATGATATTATTTTTGGTGCCAAAGGTAATGATTGCATCTTTGGTGGGGATGGAGATGACATTGTATTTGGTAACGAAGGAAATGATAACATCTCAGGCGGTGAAGGAAGTGACATCCTCAAAGGTCAATCAGGTGATGATATAGTGAGTGGTGGAAATGGTGTTGATATCATTGATGGTGGAGATGACAGAGATTCTTGTAATGCTTCAGAAGATTCAGCCCGCGATCTTACTATAAAGTGTGAATAATTCTAATTTTTTGTAACATTTTGATATTCTATATAGTAAAATATAGTATATGGAGAACAGAGTTTTAACACAATAGAATTAGCATCACATTATGGGACAATGGCTTTCCTGGGTAAAATCAAATGAAAAGCTACTTTTTGGAATTCTAAATGATCTTGCAAAAAAAGCAGTGGAAACTTCAGAAGTTTTGATTGATCTTTTTGAAAACTTTGACAAAGCAGAAGATTATCACAACAAGATAAAAAAATTGGAAAGAGAGGCCGATGGTTTAACTCGCTCTGTTTTTGCTGAATTAAATAAAACCTTCATTACTCCACTTGATCGAGAAGACATCCAAAGGATTGCATCAAAAACTGACGATGTAATTGATAATATTGAAGGAGTTTCTGGTAGAATTTCTAGATATCATATTACATCTACCCCACCTTACATGTTAGAAATAGCAAAAGAGCTTTCAAAAGCAACAAAAGAAGTAGAGTATATGATTTCTAGACTAAAAAATGTTAAAGGAGATAAAACGATAATCAATCATTGTCGCAACACAAGTGATTTAGAACATGCCATTGATGACCTTTATAGAACTGCCCTTGCTCAATTATTTGAAACTAATGATGCAATTAACATTATCAAGATGAAAGATCTCTATGAAGTATTAGAAACTGCTTCTGATAAATGCGTTGATGTTGCTGACGTTGTTGAAGACATTGTTTTAAAATATGCTTAGTGTTTATACATGTATGAACTAGCCATCGGTGCGATAATAGCGGCTCTAATCTTTGATTTTGTAAATGGTTTTAATGATGCAGCAAATTCTGTTGCCACAGTAATTGGTACGAGAGTATTAAAACCACTTCATGCTGTATTACTATCTGCAGTTGCAAATTTTGTGGGGCCATTTGTTTTTGGTGTTGCAGTTGCTACTACTATTGCTAAAGGAATTGTTAGTCCTGAAGATATTACGATTTACATGATAATAGGTGGATTATCAGGTGCAATTACGTGGAGTGTAATATGTACATATTTGGGGCTACCAATTTCTAATAGCCACTCACTTATCGGTGGTATTGTGGGTGCAGGTATTGCAGGATTAGGTTTTGAGGTATTGGTGTATGACGGTTTGATCAAAGTAGGAATTGGACTAGTAGCCTCTCCTATTGGTGGAATGATTATTGGACTCTTACTGGCAGGTGCTATAATCACCATCTTTGCAAAACATCATCCAGCAAGGGTAAACAAAACATTTGGGCGTTTACAGTTAATTTCTTCAGCATGGTTTGCATTGACTCATGGTGCAAATGATGGACAAAAAGTGATGGGAATAATTGTTCTAGTGTTATTTGCAGAAGGAATAATTACTGAATTTGAAATGCCTCTTTGGGTAATTTTTGCTGCAGCAAGTGCAATTGGACTAGGAACTTTCTTTGGTGGGCACAAAGTCATTAGAACGTTGGGTCTACGAGTTGCAAGATTAAGACCTTACCAAGGATTTGCAGCAGAAACAGGTGGTGGAATACTTTTAGCAATTTTTGCAACTTTGGGAATTCCAGCAAGCACCACACACGCAATAACAGGTTCAATCATAGGAGCAGGAGCAGTTAGAAGAAAATGGGCAGTTAGATGGAAGTTAAGTAGACAAATTGTTTTTTCCTGGTTAGTAACAATTCCAGGAAGTGCTGCAATAGCATTTGTTAGTACTCATGTCATTCATTTGTTTGTATGATGACATTTTTTCCTGGATTTTTTACATCATGTTCAGATAGATTCTAAAATACAACAAATTGTTTCCAACTTGACGGCTTGAGATTTATGAAAAATTCTAACTTGATTATATTTATCTCAGAATTAGTAGGTACATTTGGTCTATTAGTTGCAGCTACAGGTTCCATAGTTTATGATGGAAGAACTGGAGGAACACTTGGAATACCTTTCATTGTTGCAATGCACATTGTTGGTTTAGCTATAGTTGTTTATGCTTTTAGAAAATATTCTTTGGCTCATTTTAATCCGGCCGTAACGATTGGATTCTATATAGCCGGTTATACTAAAAAGAAAGAACTTCCATTTTATTTTACAGCTCAAGCAATTGGGGCATTTCTGGGAACATATTTTGTAAAATATTTACTTGGAGATTATGCAAACCTTGGTACCAATTTTCCAGACTATTCATATCCATTTGCATTTTATTATACAATTGAAATTATTGCAACCATTTTGCTAATGGGAGTTATTTTATGTGTAGTTCACTACAAGCGTTTAAACAAGTTATCAGGACTTGTAATTGGCGGAATTATTGGCCTTGATGTCTTATTTTTTGGAGAGATTTCAGGTGCATCAATGAATCCAATTAGGTCGATTTCTCCATCACTGGTTTCTGGCATGATGAATGATTTATGGATATATTTGACTTCACCATTAATCGGTGCCGTAATAGTTGCACTGCTATATCGTAAGAAATTCTCTAATTCTAAAAATACAAAATAGTATTACGAATAATAATAACAAGAATTATTCTGCCATGTTGTCAAAATCAAAAAAACTATTCACTGATGCAAAAAAAGTAATTCCTTCAGGGGTTAATAGTCCTGTAAGATATTTTGAACCATATCCATTCTTTGTAAAAAAATCTCAAGGCAGCTCAATTTGGGACGAAGATGGAAAGCACTACATAGATTTTTGCAACGGATATGGAGCCTTACTTTTAGGTCATAGAAGAAAAGAAATTATTTCTGCAGTTTCAAAACAACTTAACACTGGAACATTATTTTGTGCACCAACAGAACTTGAAATAAAATTATCAAAACTGATCATTGGAAACTTTCCTTCTATAGACATGGTGAGACTAGTAAACACTGGTTCAGAAGCAACAATGACTGCAATACGATTAGCTAGAGGTTATACAAAAAAGAAAAAAATCATAAAATTTGAAGGATGTTATCATGGTGCACATGATTCTGTATTAGTAAAAGCCGGTTCTGGTTCTGCTCATTATGGAATTTCTGTTTCTGAAGGTGGTTTAAATGAAGTTTCAAAAAATACGCTAGTTGTTCAATATAACAATTCACAAGAATTAGAACGAGTAATTAAAAAAAATAAAGATGTTGCGGGAGTAATTATTGAACCAATACCTGCAAACATGGGATTAATTTTACCAGAAAAAAACTTTCTTGCCGATGTAAGAAAAATTACAAAAAACTATGATGTTCCATTAATTTTTGATGAAGTAGTTACGGGGTTTCGGGTTTCACCTGGAGGTGCTCAAAAACATTTTGGAATCAAACCTGATATAACAACGCTTGCCAAAGCGCTTGGTAATGGATTTGTAATTGCTGCAGTTGGAGGCAGAAAAGAAATTATGAACCAACTCACACCTGGTGGTAAAGTTTACCAAGCCAGCACTTTTGCTGGCAACCCAATATCAGTTAGTGCTGCAATTAGTTCTGTGCAAACTATGAATAAAATAAAAAACAAAATGTATCCAAAATTAGAAAGCTTTTGCCTTTTACTTGCAAGAGCAATTGATGATATTGCAAATGATCTAAAAATTCCTCATCAGATTAATTTCACAGGTTCAATGTTTCAGATCTTCTTTACAAACAAACCAGTTGTAGACTACAAAACTTGTAAAAAATCTGATTCACGTAAATTCCAAAAAATGTTTAATTCATTATTAAAAAATGGAATTTTTATTGCTCCATCACAATTTGAAACCGTTTTTCTATCCGACGCACACACAAAAAATGACCTTAATGTCGCACTTAATGCATATCATATAGCTCTAAAAACGGTGAAAACTTGAAATTCAAAATCGGAACTCGTGGGAGTAACCTTTCTCTAGCACAAACAAATTGGGTTGTATCAGAATTAAAAAAAATTAATCCTCAAGTAGAATTTGAAATAAAAACAATCAAAACACTAGGTGATACTGATTCAAGACCACTTTTTACATTAGAACAAAAGGGAATATTTGAAAAAGAAATTGATAGGGCAGTAGCTGAAAAAGAAGTAGATTTTGCAGTTCATAGTCTTAAAGATATTCCATCTGATTTGGCACCAGGACTAACTCTTAGTTGTATTCCAAAAAGGGAATCAATTAACGATGTTTTCATATCTAAAGACAATTCCACACTTGAAAATATCAAACCTGAATCAGTTATTGGAACAAGTAGCCTTAGACGAGCTGTACAAATTAGTAGAATTAGAAATGATGTTAAAATTAAACCAATTCGAGGAAACGTAGAGTCAAGGATTAGAAAAATTCAAGAAGGAAATTATGATGCAGTAGTTCTTGCTCAAGCAGGAATAAACAGATTGGGAATTGATATTAAATATACAAAACTATCAACAAAAGATTTTCCACCATCCCCAGGTCAAGGAGCTTTGGGAATTGTAAGTCGTGAGGATGATAAAGAAATATTTTCTATGTTAAAACAAATTGAAAATCCTGATTCACGATTAGAAGCCGATGCTGAAAGAGCACTTTCAAAATTTGTTGAAGTTGGTTGCAGATTTCCAGTAGGGGCTTTTGCACATTCTAATGAACAAAATTTGAAACTAACTGTTGTTGCTTATTCTGTTGATGGAACTAAATCTATAATAGTTGAGAAAACCGGAAACAAAAATGACCCCTTAACAATAGGAAAGATGGCAGGTGAAGAGCTTGACAAACAAGGAGTCAAAGACCTCGCATTAAATTGGCGAGAAAAGCTTGAGGAGTGGAATAAAAAATGATTGGTAAAGTATACTTGGTAGGAGCTGGCCCAGGAGATTCGAAACTAATTACTATTAAAGCAGTTGAGCTTCTCAAAAAAGCAGACGTAGTTCTTTACGACAGACTAGTAAGCAAAAAAATTCTCTCAATGATTTCAAAGAAAGCCAAGAAAATTTATGTTGGAAGATCAGTTGGAGATGATTACAAGCATCAGGACAGCACAAACGATTTGATGGTAAAATATGCAAAAACTAAAAAAAATGTTGTCAGACTAAAGGGTGGAGATCCTATCATTTTTGGAAGAGGTGGTGAAGAAGCAGAATATCTAAAAAAACGAAAGATAAAATACGAAATCGTTCCAGGAATAACTTCTGGAATTGGTTCGGCAACTTATTCTGGAATTCCTTTAACTCACAGAAAGTATTCCTCATCTGTAGTTTTTGTCACTGGGCATGAAGATCAAGAAAAGCAAAATGAGCAAGTAAAATGGAAAAAACTTGCAAAATCAGTAGATACTATTGTAATAATGATGGGTTTATCTCGACTTGGAATAATTTGTAAACAACTGATCGCAGGTGGTCTTGAAAAAACAACTCCGATAGCCGTGATTCAGGAAGGAACTACTGAAAAACATAGAATGGTTAAAGGAACTCTAGGTACAATTTCTCAAAAGGTCAAACGTGAAAAAATCAAACCTCCTTCAATAATTATAATAGGTAAGGTAGTTAATCTCTCAAAAATAATAGGATGGAAATAATATGATTAAGGGAAAAACCATAGCAATTACTCGTTCAGAAGAAGACTCTGAAGAATTTATTGAATTGGTTTCGCATGAAAACGCAAGACCAATTCCTTTGCCTACAATTGAACTTGTTAGTAAGGGTGACAAAATTGTTGATGAATTTTTAGAATCAATTCAACAATATGATCCAGATTATTCGGTGTTTATGAGCTCAAAAGCAGTGAAATTACTTTTTGATACTGCAAAGAAAAATTCTAAATATGAAAAACTTCAGCTAGCAGTTGCAAATACAATTGTAATTGCAGTTGGTCCAAAAACTAAAACCACTTTAGAAGCTGAAGAAATTAAAGTATCTTACATTCCAAAACGTTTTTCATCAGTGGGGGTTGGTGAAGTTTTAACCAGATTAAATGCAGTAGGAAAAAAGGTTCTTGTCCCAAGAAGTGGCGCATCAACTCCATTTCTTCGTAACCTTCTTGAAAAAATTGGTTTAGATGTTAAGGAAATTCATCTTTACGATGTACAATCATTTGGTGATGTCAGTCAATGGAAGGAATTTTCAGAGTTATTTTCACAAAATAAAATTGATGGCATTGTTTTTACTAGCGCATCATCAGTTCGTGCGTTTTTTGATATACTAGAAAAAAACTTCGATGAGAAAACTCTGCTAAACAATTTACAAAAAACCAAAATTGTATCAATTGGTCCTTTTACAGCTGAAGAGCTAAACAAATTTAATGTAAAAAATTCCGTTGCAAATGTTTACACAATTTCTGGAGCTTTTCAAACACTAAAGAATATTTTTTCATTAGCTTAGCCTATCATTTTCTTCAAATTTAGCTTTGCCTACTCCGATCTACGAGTTGTAATGAGTGAAGAAGCTATTAATATTATAACAGTGTTATTCGTTACATGACAACTGAAAATCTTGAGATGGATTATTCTAAATATGATTTCAAAGATTCAACTGAACTTTATGTTCACTTGAGCAAAAAAGGTCTCTCAAGAGAAGTTGTAGAAAGTATCAGCAAATTAAAAGATGAACCACAATGGATGCTTGATTTTAGACTTCGTTCATATGAGATTTTTATGAAAAAACCAATGCCCACGTGGGGTGGTGACCTAAGTAAAATCAATTTTCAAAATATTTTCTATTATGCTAAAGCTACTGAAAAAACTGAGAAAAATTGGGATGATGTTCCAGATACCGTTAAAAAAACCTTTGACAAACTAGGAATTCCAGAGGCAGAAAAGAAATTCCTCGCAGGAGTTGGGGCTCAATACGAATCAGAAGTTGTATATCATAGTCTAAGAGAGGATTTACAAAAACAAGGTGTTATTTTCTTAGATACCGATACTGCATTAAAAGAACAACCTGAAATTTTCAAGAAATTTTTTGCTAAAATTATTCCTCCAGAAGATAACAAATTTGCAGCACTAAACAGCGCTGTTTGGAGTGGCGGTTCATTTATCTATATTCCACCAGGTATCAAAGTCGACATGCCATTACAAGCATACTTTAGAATTAACGCAGAAAACATTGGACAATTTGAGAGAACATTAATCATTGCAGATGAGGGATCAGAAATACATTACATAGAAGGATGTACAGCACCAGTTTATTCTTCTGAATCGTTACACTGTGCAGTTGTTGAGCTTGTAGCACACAAAGATGCACACTTGCGATACACAACAATTCAAAATTGGAGTACTGATGTTTACAATCTAGTTACAAAGCGTGCTTATGCATACGAAGGCGCTAGAGTAGAATGGATTGATGGAAACATTGGTAGCAAACTCACAATGAAATATCCAGGAATTTATCTAATGGGAGAACGAGCATATGGTGAAACACTTTCCATTGCTTTTGCAGGAAAGAATCAACATCAAGATACAGGTGCTAAGATGATACATCTAGCTCCAAACACGACATCTAAAACTACATCAAAATCTGTTAGTCGTCTTAATGGTAGATCAACATACAGGGGTTTACTTACCGTTGCAAAAGGAGCAACCAATGTTAAAGCAACAGTAAGATGTGATGCCCTACTTTTAGATGATACATCAAAAACAGATACCTATCCTTACATGGAGATAAACCAAGAAGATGCTACAATTACTCATGAAGCAACTGTAGGAAAAATCGGTGACGAACAAATATTCTATCTGATGACTAGGGGCTTTTCAGAAGAGGAGGCATTGGGTTTAATCGTAAATGGATTCATGGAACCTTTTACCAAAGAGCTTCCAATGGAGTATGCCGTAGAACTCAATAGACTCATTAAACTTGAAATGGACGACTCAGTCGGTTAACCATAGGTTTCAAGTTATGATAAACGATGCAAAAACTTGCTTTATCTACAATTGGTTCAAGCCATATTGATGAAATTTCTTCATCAAGAAACGAACCTCAATGGTTAAAAGAATATAGGAAAAATTCGTTAAGCATTTACCAAGAACTTCCTAACGAAACCTCCCCACTTTATAACAAATACACTGATGCAAAACGAATGAATCATGAACAGGTTTCTCTTACAATTGATTCAGACAAATCTGTTCCAGACTTTCTAAAGAATAGACTAAACGAACTCTCAAATGAAACATGCATTGTACAGATTGGATCAAACATTCACACAATAAACATATCTGATGAGCTTAAATCAAAAGGCCTAGTCATTTCTTCAATAGACGACGCGCTAAAAAATTATGAAGAAATTATTCAAAAAACATTAGAATCAACAAATTCTAAAGAAGATAAATTCACTGCACTAAACAACGCAGCTTTTAATTCTGGAATTTTTATCTATATTCCAAGAAATTTAATTTTAGAAAAACCCATTCACCTAATATCTTCTCTTTCTATAGATGGTACCTCTACAATATCCCGTAACATAATTGTTACAGAAGAAAGCAGTAAAGCTGGCATTGTTCAAGAATTGTATGCACCCAAAACACAAGGCCAACAAGCTTACCTAGAATTGTTGAACGTTAGTGTGGGACAGAACAGCCAACTAGATGGAACTACTTTGCAAATGATGGAACAGAGTGCTGTTAACTTTTCTACTAGAAAATCAATTATTGATCAAGACGGTAAAGTAAACTGGTATCTAGGATTGTTTGGTGCTATGCTATCAAGGTACAGAATTGAATACTATCTTAATGGAACAGGGGCATCCGTAAATGATACTGAAGTGATCTTTGGAAATAATGAGCAATCCTTTGACATATTCTCCAAAGTGACTCATGAAAAGCCTTCTACTGAAGGAAAAGTTATAGAAAAATCAATTCTTAAGGATAATTCAAAATCATTATTCAAAGGCATGATTAGAATAAATGAAAAAGCAAGCAAATCCAATTCATTTCTTTCTGGCCGTTCAATATTGTTAGATAAAGGCGCAAAGTCTGAAGCAATTCCAGGTCTTGAGATATTTACTAATGATGTCAAGGCAACTCACTCTTCATCTGTTGCACAAATTGATGAAGAACAAATTTTTTATCTTCAAACAAGGTGTCTTAGCCGAAAAGAAGCAGAACGAATCATTATAGAGGGATTTTTAGAACCTCTTTCTAGAAAGATGTCAACTCAGGTTAGAGCATGGATAGCATATCTCATAGAGTCAAAATGGGAAGGAAAAAAATTGGCAATAAATACTGATGAACAACTCAAGGCAATCGTCGAAGTAGAAGAAACTAGATACAATGAAAATGCCGAAATTGAACAACACTACAAGTATAGGTGAATTAATTGGGAGATTGGGTTAAGGCATGCAATAAAAACGAGGTTGGAAATGGTGATCTATTTAGTTTTGATCATAAAGAAAAAAAAATTCTTCTTGCAAATCTAGATGGAAAACTTTTTGCTACTGATAGAATTTGTACTCATGAAGAAGCTGATCTTTCAACAGGTATGTTAAGCGAAGAAGGAGTTCGTTGTCCATTACATCTCTCTGTTTTTAATTTACAAACTGGTGAACCACAAAATCCTCCTGCAGAAAATGCATTAAAAACTTATAATATTAAAATTAATGAAAACGAGGTTTATGTAGAGGTTTAAATTTGCAGAGTACTGAAATATCTTTGGAGTATGTAAGAAAAGATTTTCCAATTTTAGAGCGTAAAGTTCGTGACAATAAACCCTTGGTATATCTTGATAATGCATCAACAACCCAAAAACCAAGACAGGTCATTGATGCCATAACAAATTACTATAACAATTACAATGCCAATATCCACAGATCAGTTTATTCGATAGCCGAAGAAGCTACTGCAGCTTTTGAGAAAACAAGAGATAAAGTTGCTGAATTTTTAAATATAAAAAAGCGTGAAGAAATTATTTTTGTTAGAGGAACCACAGAAGCAATAAATCTAGTAGCATACTCTTGGGGACGAAAAAACATCGAAAAAGGAGATATCATCGTATTGACTGAATACGAACATCATAGCAATATTGTTCCATGGCAACTTTTAGCTGCCGAAAAAGGAGCTAAATTAGAATACATAGGAATTGATGATAATGGCGAATTGATTTTGGATCAGCTTGACAAGTTTCTTGCAACGGGAAAAGTCAAGCTTGTTACTTTTAGTTTAATGTCAAACGTTCTAGGAACAATTAGTGACTTTGAAACCATTATATCAAAATGCAAACAGGCAGGAGTAAAAACACTAGTTGATGCTGCCCAAGCAGTACCTCACATGAAAGTTGACATTGAAAAATTAGGATGTGATTTTTTTGGATTTTCAGCTCATAAAATGTTAGGACCCACAGGAATAGGAGTTTTGTGGGTAAGAAAAGAAATTCTCGAAAAAATGGATCCATTTCATGGTGGTGGAGACATGATAAGAGAAGTGCACAAATATGAAACAACATGGAATGATTTGCCCTACAAATTTGAAGCAGGTACACCAAACATTGCAGATGTGATTGGTTTTGGTACAGCAATCGACTATCTTTCAAACATTGGAATGGATAAAGTTCGACAACATGAAATTGAACTAACAAAATATGCATTGGAAAAATTGGGTAAAGTTAAAGGAATTATAATTTATGGACCACAAAATATTTCAAAACGTGGGGGAGTAATCTCATTTAATTTTGCCAATGTTCATCCACACGATGTCGCACAAATAATTGATCAGGAAGGAATTGCAGTTAGATCTGGTCATCACTGTGCCCAAGTTTTAATGGAAAGACTAGATGTAGCTGCCACTAATCGTGCAAGTTTTTACATTTATAACACAAAAGATGACGTTGACAAACTTGTAAAATCATTAGAGAAAGTCTCGGAATTGTTCAAGTTATGAGTGATCCACTCTTTTACGAAATGATTATTGACGAGGCAAACAAAGCTGAACAAAACAAAGGATCTCTAGAAAATCCAGACGTTTCTCAACACGATGCAAATCCAATGTGTGGAGATGATCTAACTCTGCAAATTAAATTTAAAGATAATTCTATCAGTGATATTAAATGGACTGGAAAAGGATGTACTGTATGCACCGCATGTACGGGAATTCTATTAGAATTGGTTAAAGGGAAAAGTATTGATTTTGTAAAAAACTTCAAAAAAGAAGATATTCTGTCAGAATTAGGTTTGGAACATTTGATTACACAAAGTCCTGTCAGAATAAAATGTGCTCTATTATCACTAAAGGTACTCAAATATGCTTTGTATTCATATCTAGCAAAGCACTTGAAAGATAAGGTTGATGTAGATAAATTAAAAGAAGAGGCTGCAAGCCTCTACTAACATGGTTGATTTTTCGCCTTCTACTCCTATACAAATTCAAATACGAAAAATAATTTATGAAAAATTCAATGACACTGAACTCCGTTTTGATAATGATAAAATTTTTGAGATAATCAAAAAGAATGAGGATGTAGATAGAAATTGGACAATAGATAACATGGAATCGTATTTTAAAGAAATTTGTGATCAACGTTTAGTAAGAAACATTGCTGAGAATTTTACTACACAATGGTTCAAGCTATTTGATACTGTAGAAAAATTTCAATGCAAGTCCTGTAACAAAGAAATATTTTTGGGAAAATCAGAAGAAAGGATCTGCCCTAATCCTGAATGTAAAGCATCTATTTAGCTTTAAACCTTTTTGCAGCTTCTTCTAATGATTCAATCATGGGAAGTTTTTCGCCAGTTAAATACAAAACAAGAGCACCACCAGCGGTACTAATATGGTTAATTTTATCTGCCAAACCATATTTTTTCAAAGCTGATGTTAGATGACCTCCACTAACTATTGTAGTAGCCATGGAAGTTGAAACTGCTTCAAGAATTGCTTTGGTACCAAAACTAAATTGTTCTTTTTCAAAATAACCTGGAGGGCCACTAATGAATACTGTTCCTGCTCCGGAAATTAATTTTTTATAATGTTCTACTGTGTTTGGCCCTAAATCATAGATTGTATCTTCTTTTCCCAAATCTCGAACATCAATTTCTACTCTTTCCCCATCCTTATTTACCGCAACATCAACAGGTGTTGAAAAAACATCTGGATATTCACCAATGAGTTCATGAGCCTTTGCTACATTTTCTTCCTCTCTTTTTATCCCTAAAGGTGATCTGATCCTTCCCTGTGCTCGCATAAACACATTGCCAATAAGTCCTGTAAGTAACACATTGTCTGCTCTACCTTTTTTAATCAGCATTTTAATGGCTTCAAGTCTATCTGATACTTTTGAACCTCCAAGAACTATTACATGAGGTGCCTTGGCAACTGTCATGATTTCATCTAGATTTTTTACTTCCCGTTCAAGTATCTTACCAGCACAAGCAGGTAAAACATGAGGAAATCCTACTAGAGAAGGATGGGATCTATGTGCGCTAGGAAAGGAATCTAATACACAAAGATCAAACAATTTTGAAAGTCGTTGCACCATAATCGTTTTTGATGCAGCTTCTGGTGAAAATTCATAATTTTCTTCTGCACATAATCTTAGATTGTCAAGTAAGAGAACATCGCCATCTTTCATATTTTTAATTTCATTTTGAGCTGAGGTGCCTATCACATCTTGGACATACTTTATTTTACGATTCAAAAATTTTTCAAGAACTTCTGCGTGTTTTTCCATTCCAGTATAGTCCTTATTACCAACACGACCTTGATGAGAAGCTACTACTATTTTTGCATCTTTTATTGCGTTAATTGTTTCTGTAGCTTCTTCGATTCTTTTTGTTCCTGAGATTTCCATAGTTTCAGGATTAATTGGACAGTTCATGTCAACCCGAAGAAAAATAGTTTTTCCTTTTAATTCAAAATCATCTAGAGTTAACAGCCTCATGCCATTCCTTTTTTTTGCCCTGTTAAAATCTTTGAGCCGATCTGATTTCTATTTTTTAATTTTAGATTGTCCTTTTAGATTTAGTAATGAAAAATGTTAGATTAAACATATATTTTATTTATACATCCTAACAAGATTCATAATAATTAAAAATGAAACAATCGAGGTTAGTCTAATTGCAAAAATGGTTCTTTGATTTACGGTCTAGACCATTCGTACTCCTTGTAATTGCATTCATTTTTGTCACAATTTTAGTTCATTTTGAAATAACTGCACAATTTGATGAATCTGTAGCAAAATACTTTCAATCAATTTTGGGAAATCCTGGTTTAGACCTGTTGATGCAATCGATTACAGAAGCTGGTGATATCTATTACATGCTTGGTTTTGGGATAATTTTACTTATCATCAGAAAGACCAGAAGAATTGGAATTACTATCATGATTTTGTTGGTCATCGCAACAATACTTACTGGCTACATCAAATGTGGAGTTGATAGAGATAGACCAAACTTAGAATTTACAGGAACCCCTTTTCTAATTGAGCTTAGTCCAGATACATATGCATTATTTTGTGAAGGTGGATTCAATGCATCTTATCCATCAGGACATGCTGCACGCGCAACAATTATTGGAATTATCTTAGCATTCTCTCTTTCTGGTCTATTTCCTAGAGGTTGTTATCTGTTATTGTTGTACCCATTTTTGATGTCAATTAGTCGTGTCTACGTTTTACAACATTTCCCAATGGATGTCATAGGGGGCGCAATACTAGGGGCTCTATTAGCAGGAGTCATTGGCAAAAAAACAAAGCTCTACAAGATCTATGAAAATTCAAAAACCTAACTCTTCGAAAACTTTGGAACTGATTAAAACAATCGCATAATGATTGTTGTCATGGTTATACGTCCAATATCTAATATCTCGTTCTTGTTTGGTTTGCCGCAAACCCATGTTAACGCCTGTAGTAACAATATACCCAATTCTTTTAGCTGTTTTGCTTTCCTTTGGCATCAAAACCTTGAACCCATTTTTTTGGTTTGAAAATCCCATTTTTACAATCTCTTTAGCTGCATCAGACGCATCTTTTTCATCCTTGGCATCAAAGGTTTTAGCAATTGGGATTTTTGAGGGATGAAACTCCATTTTACATGTAAATATCCTTCAAATTAACTAATATTTCTTCAGACTCAAAAATCGTAATTTCAATCTAAAAATTTAAGTTAAAATTCTTTACCGGAAAGTCAAATCATGATTATACGAATGACTTATCCTACAATAGAATGGAACTTTACCCATGGCATCCCTTCATAGAAAGGCTTCCCAATTACAAAAACAAAAGTTAGAAGCTGGAAAACAGAAGAAAAGAGGTGAACGTGAATTTCTAAAAGCTCAATCAATTGAAAAAAAGTCTACTTCAGGACTTGCTTCTCTTCAGAGACGCATAGAATCTACACGTGAGCAGTTAGGGGGCGTTTCAAATGTTTTGACTCAAAGACTAGCTCAACAAGAAAGCATACAACGACTCATAGCAGCAGCAGATGTACGTTTAAACCACGAAAAAGAAGCAAAAGAGCAAACAGAACAAGAACTCGAATATTCAACATCTGAAGAAGAAAAACAACACGCTCAAGATAGGCTACGAACAATTTCTGATAGAATTAATGAACTCATTGAAGAATTAAAACAAAGGAAAAAAATGACCATAAAGGTCACTTCTGCAATAGAAGATTATCAAAAATCAAAATCCCGTATTTCAACAAAAATTCAAAATCAGACTCGATCTAAACCTACTTTACAAAAATTAATTAAAAAAAGTAAAAATGCTACTTCCCGTTTTGCAAAGCAAGTTGCAAGTAAAACTAAGCAAGAACAGTCAGCCAAACAAAATTTAACAAAAATCAACAAAAAACTTTCAGAATTGGCAAAAAAACGTTCTTCCAAAGGTGTATCAAAAAAGAAAAAAATTAAGACTAAAATTAAATCTAAAAAGAAAAAATTAAAGGCAAAAGCAAAGAAGAAAATTAAAACAAAAAGAAAAACATCAAAAAAAATACGACGAAAAAATAAAAAGAGAACAAAAAAAGCAAAACAAAAGAAAAGATCTAAATCTAGAAGAAGAAAGTAATTTCTAGATTATATCTTCGAAAACAGAAACTCAGATTTATTTGGAAATGACTTCTAACTGACCAAATTTTCCCTTCGTAACGGAGACTTCTCCTTTGAAGGTGTTAGTATAGCCATTTGTGATCTTTATTTTGGAACCATTTTCTATTGTGGATATGTCATCTCCCCAAAGTGTTAATTTTATTTCCCCAGCTTCATCAACTATGTATGCATCGCATACATCTATTGTTCCACCATCTTTTTTGTTAACAGTTCTTGTTTCGCCTTTTCTTTCCACAGTTCCTTCAATGTTTATGTCGCTTCTCATGTTTTTTGCTTCTTCGGTTGTAACCATAAATTGCATTCTTTGGAGCCTAATTATAAAGCTTTTTTTAACATAGATGTTCCGCAAAAGTTGCAGGGGTATCGAAGCCCGGTCAACCGAGAAGGACTCAAGATTTTGACAATAGGAAATCCTTTCCTTTAGGGGTTCGTGGGTTCAAATCCCACCTCCTGCACCTTTAATAAAAATTAATTTTCAGAAAAAATTGCAATCTAGAAAAATAACAATACCAAATTTCTAAGCATCAATTAATTTTACGATACTAACAGAATGCCTTGAAATTTCTTCATGAAGTTTTGCAGGTGGTTCTTCTTTGAAAGTTAGATTGCATCGAAAACATTTCCACACTTCAGAAGACACAAATGAATTACAGCATTTTTCCATATAAAGATATTGAACAAACTAATCCATTTTTTTGAATTACTCGATCATTAAGTGAAAATCTTGAAATTTTTTTATCTTCTTACTATTTTTAACATTTTTTTCAGGAACAAATAAGATTTAGATGCATAGCTGATGATGTTCATAAGAGAAAATGGTAGATTTCTTTGAAATTCTAGGAGAATTATCCTATCTTGGAATTTTTCTCATAATGATTGCTGTAAATGCTGCACCTCTCTTAATGCCACCGTCTTGGATTATTCTTTCATCATTTTATGCAGTTGATCCTTCACTAAATCCAATTGTTCTTGCTTTAGTTGGTGCAACTGGGGCTACCATTGGGAGATTTATTCTAAAACGAATTAGCCATCTTTTTCGACGTTTTGTTGGAGAGTCACAAAAATCTAATCTTGATATCATTGGAAATTTTCTTAATCGTCGCAAGTATGGATACGCTTTAACATCATTTCTTTTTGCTGCTACACCGCTACCAAGCAACATGCTTTTCGTAGCTTACGGACTAATGCGAGCTAAGAGTATTGGTCTTTACATTGGTTTTTGGATTGGAAGGGTCATAGCTTATTACATAATGATCTCAATTAGTCACGTTGTCTTAGTTCCATTTATCCAATTATTTGAAGATCGTTTTGTGGGAATTTTAATTGCTGATGCTATAGGAATTGGAGTAGTGATATTTTTCACTTTTATTGATTGGGGTACATTGATAACTAAAAGGAAATTCAAGCTAATAAGGCCTAATATTTGGAGGTTTTAAGTTGGAAGTTTTACCAGAAATTTATGAACATGTAAAAAAACGAATGAAAAAAAATAATCCTGCACATGACTTTGAACATGTATTAAGAGTTTGTCAAAATGCAGAAAACTTATGTATTAAAGAAAAAGCAAACAAAAAACTGGTATTATATGCTGCGCTCTTACACGACATTGTTTCCTATCCTAAAAACCATAAAAAATCAAAATCTTCTTCTACAAAAAGCTCATTGGAAACAAAAAAAATTCTACAAAAATTTTCATTTCCAGATGATGAAATAAAAATTATAACGGATGCAATTTCTAGTCATAGTTTTTCAAAAAATAAAAAAGCAAAAACTCTTGAAGGAAAAATTTTACAAGATGCTGACAGGCTCGATGCTATAGGTGCTATTGGAATTGCTAGAACTTTTGCAGTGGGTGGTTCTGAATATCGTTCATTTTATAATAAACTTGATCCATTTTGTAATAAAAGAAAACCAGATGATAAAAGCTGGACTCTGGATCATTTTTTCAAAAAACTCTTGTTAATCGAAAATAAAATGAACACAAGTTCAGGCAAAAACGAAGCAAAACTTAGAACAAAAATTCTTAGAAATTTTCTATCTGACCTCAAAAGGGAAATTTAGCCATAGTCTACATACCTGTCATATCTTATTTCAATCTCTCGATTTTTACCCTCCTTAATCCTATTCCTCTCCTCATTTTGTCTCCTTTGGATATATTTTCCAATTTCAGAAAATTCCTCTGATTGTGGAAGTGATTCAAAGATTGGTTTTAACAAGTTATAATATTCAATTACCTTATTTCGAAATTCTTCTCGTGTTGGTTTTTTGATTCCACCTAGTCTAAACCACATTACTGCCCAACTTGCGCCTACAACATGTGGCAATAAATCAAAAGCGCGTTCTATCTCAAATCTCTGTTCATCCTTCATATGTTATTCCTGAAGAATTTTTGCAGCAGATTTTGCAAAGTAGGTAACAATCATATCCGCACCTGCCCTTTTAATCGAATAAAGAATTTCAGAGATAATTTCATTTTCTTGAACCCAACCCTGTTGAGAAGCTGCTTTTACCAGTGAATATTCTCCAGATACACTATAAGCTGAGATGGGAACATTGAATTTTCTTTTTGCTTCTGAAATTATATCAAGATAAGCTAAAGCAGGTTTTATCATTACAATGTCAACTCCTTCATTGACATCCATTTCTACTTCTCGCATTGCCTCTCTAGAATTGCTAAAAGGTACTTGGTATGTTCTTCTATCCCCAAATTTTGGGGCACATTCTGCAGCATCTCTAAATGGAGAATAAAACGATGATCTATGTTTTGCAGAGTGTGACATTATAGCGACATCAGAAAAACCCGCATCATCTAATCCTTGTCGGATTGCAATAACCTGTCCATCCATCATTGCTGACGGCGAAACAACATCGACTCCAACTTTTGCTTGGCTTATGGCAATTTTCGCTAAAATTTCAATGCTGGAATCATTATCAATTTTGTTTTCCTTAACTAATCCACAATGACCTGAAGAAGTGTATTGACATAGACAAACATCTGCCATGATCGCAATCTTCTCCCCAAAATTTTTCCTTATCTCTTGAATAGCTCTCTGCACAATTCCTTTCTCATCAAAAGCTGATGAACCAAGATCGTCTTTTGCTTTGGGAATTCCAAACAACATGATTGCAGGAATGCCCAAATCAATTATTGATTCGATTTCTGGATTGATTCCATCTAAAGGAAATCTTTGCATTCCAGGCATGGATTCGACAGGAATAGGATTTTTCAAATCCTCCTGAACAAAAACTGGACAAATCAAGTCCTTTGGAGAAAGTCTGGTCTCTTGTACTAATTCTCTCAACTTTTCATTTTTTCTGAGTCTACGTAGACGTCTATTAGGAAAAGATGACATGCCAAAAATACATTTTTTTCTTATATAATCTTAGGCTGCCGATTTACTGTTCTTTTTTGTTATAATCAAAAAGTTTGCTTGCAGCTTTTAACAAATCAGGATTGCCATCTTCAGAGGCTTTTCTAAGATTATTCATAGGTGGCGAAACAATACTCTCTACAATTGCCTTACTGAGATCATCAATAATTTTAACACGTTTTTCATCAGTTTCACCTAACATCTGTAAGGCCTTTTGCAATTCTCTTACTCTTAACGAATCAATATTTTTGAACACATCTTTCACAAGTGGCTCTGCGTCTAATCTTTTCATTGATGCTTCAACTATTGGTAATTCTTCATTAATTATATTTTGAGCTGTTGATGCCTTTCCTATCCTAGTTCTCATATTCTTATCTACCATTTCTGCAATTTGGTCTAGGTTCATTAATTTAATTCCAGCAATTGTTGCTACTCTTTCATCAACTGTTCTGGGATTTGATAAATCTAAAATCATTTTTCCCATTGGATTTTCTTTCATAGCATTTAAAATTCTATCAAATGTAACAAGAAAATATGGTGCTGAAGTGGCGACAAATATTACATCATATTTAGCAAATCCAGAAATAACTTCTTCAAATCTTAGAGGGGTGCCACCTACTGTTTCTGCAAAAGCTTTTGATCTTTCTAGTGTTCTACTTGAAACAAAAAATTTGTATTTTCTTTTTTTGAGGGATTTCGCTACAAGGGTAGCAGATTCACCTGTTCCAATTAACAAAATGTCTTTGGATTTTAGATCATCCACATTTTCTTCAGCAAGCTTTACCGACATAGAGCCAATCGAGACTCCTCCTTTGCTAATGCCTGTTGAATTTCTTACTCTTGTTCCAATTCGAATTGCTTTATCAAAGAGTGTGTTTAGGTGTTGACCTGATAATTTTTTTTCTCTGGCGGCTGCAATGGACTCTTTAATCTGTCCAAGTATTTGTTCTTCTCCAACAACCATAGAATCTAATCCTGAGGTTAACTTTAACAAATGGTGATAAACATCTGTGTTTTCACTTAATTCCAAATTTTCTTTAAATGCACTTTCTTCCAGACCAGAAATTGACGCCCAAGTTTTTTTAATTTTATTAATATCGAAATCTTTTGCTGCACCAAATAATTCTACTCTATTACATGTTTGAAGAATTACAAACTCTGATAAACCAGAATGTTTTTTGAAGCGTTCATAAGCTTCATCAAGATCCTTGAATGTAAACCTCTCTAACACATGAATAGGAGAATTTCGAAATGTTACCCTTGCATTAATAATATTTTTGTTCAATCCCACTCCTTAAGCATCATCATTGCCCGATCTTGTGCTTTTTTTAGCTTTTCATCTTTTATTAACTGTTTAATCTTCGAATCTTTCAAAACAGAATATAGAAACTTCTTTCGTTCATTTTGAGTTGGTATATTTTTTTGTGCTGCGTTTCGTGCGATGTGTTGCAGTTTGATTTGATAAATGTCTTCTTTTTTTATAATTTTCTTGAAGACCTTTTCTGCCTGGTTTTTTATTTTTCTTGACATTATTGGGCTTCTACCTTTTGTTGATATTGCAATTTGTACTGCATCTTGTATGTTGATGACAGAGGGATGAGAAAAATCGCTAACTTCAGGATCATCTGAAGCATAAACATAGGATTTCATTTTTTTTGCTTTTTGAACAATTTTTCTATTAAGTTCTTTATTATCTGTTGTTGCCATTACGAGAAATGGTTTGTAATTTTCAAGAAATGAAGCATTTTTTAGTTTGACTTTTTTGAATTCAATTTTATTTTTTTTAATATAATGTGATAATTGTGGATTAATTTTGTCACTTATTACAAGAATTCTACAATCCTGTGTAAGAAGCGAATTGATTTTTTTGAGACCTTCTGCTCCTCCCCCTACTACTATTACCAAGTTTCCTTTCAGGTTAAGATCTACAATCAACGATTTGGCACCTTTGAAATTCTATTTATAGATTCAACAAATCTAGCTACATTTTTAATTGCAATGAAAATTTCATTGGTATTGACCATATCTATAGATAACTTAGACAAAGAAATTCTAAATGAAATTCAATGGACCTTTCCATTAGTATCTCAACCATATCACGAAATTGCAAAAAAATTCAATGTCTCTGTAGAGGAAATTAAAAAACATCTAATCAATCTAAAACAATCTGGAGTACTCCGTCAATTAAGTGCAATATTTGACACTCGCCGATTAGGATACAAAAGTGCTCTAGTAGCAATGGAAATAGAACCAGACAAATTAGATTTTATAGCATCCCAAATTAATCGTCATCCTGGTGTAAGTCACAATTATGAACGCAATCATCAGTTTAACTTGTGGTTTACTTTGGCAGTGCCCCCTGGCTCTGATTTAAAATCTGAAGTAGACAAATTCTTAAAACTAGATGGAATAAAGAAGTTTAGATTACTTCCCACAATTCAGCTTTTCAAAATTGGAGTAAAACTTGATATAGTTGACGAAAAAAAACACGAAGTAAAACCAACTGAAGAAAAGAAAAAAATTCAAAATGTAAAATTTGTTCCAACAGAAGAGGACAAAGAGTTTATTCGAGAGCTACAAAAAGATTTAGAGATTGTAGATAAACCATTTTTGAAAGCATCACAAAAGCTTGGAATGACTGAAGACCAATTATTTGACAAGCTAAAACATTATGAAAATATTGGAGTAATGAGAAGATATGCTGCAATTTTAAGACATAGGGATTTAGGTTTTATTGCAAACGGAATGATTGTCTGGAAGGTTCCAGAAGAACAAATTTCTAAAGTTGGCGAAAAGCTAGGTGCCTTTCCACAAATTACTCATTGCTATCAACGACCCGTGTATAAGGACTGGCCATACAATGTTTTTTCAATGATTCACTGCAAATCTGAAGAAGAAGCAAAAAACATGGCAAAACAGATTCAAAAAGAAGTCCATGTGGATGAATACAAAATTCTTTTTAGCGCAAGGGAATTCAAAAAGACTCGTGTAGAATATTTCGTTGAAAACGAATTCAAATTAGAAGAAAAGATTCCTGCATAAATTTTTTAAAAAATTTACAACCTGTTAAAATGTCATTATCAAAACTACAATTGCAAAAACAACTGAAGAACCTACTCCTAGCCCAAAAATAATTTGACCACCATTCATGCCATTTGTGGAGTTGCTTTTAGCTCATATGAAGGCCAAGTATTGTAAATATCTTGAATCTCCTTCATATCTGAATTATTGATATAATTTCCGTCAGACATTTCAGCAAAATTTTCAATTTCTTCTATACTAACCACTGTAGGTAATACTGAAGAGACTGCCTTTTTTGATAAAATGAATTTAATGGCTAACTCTGTAATGTTCAGACCGTTTCTTTGAGCAATTGGCTTTAACTGTTCAACTTTTTTTAGTGCAGATTTAATCCATTCTCCTTTACGCACGGAGCGATGATCTTTTTCATCGATTTTGGTTTTTTCGTTGACTTTGCCTGTGAGAATCCCAGAGGCATCTGGTACACGGACAAAAATACCAACATTTTTCTTTTCTGCTTGTTCCATCAGTGTATTTCCTGGTGTCTGTTCAAGAATGTTATAAACAGTTTGAATAGCTGAAATATTTTTTCGATCCATCGCTTCTAGTCCTTCTTGTTTCCAACCAATTGCAGGTCCCAAGGCTACTTGGATAGTTTTGACTTTACCTTCTGATATTTTTTTATTCAATGTATCAAAAATTGTGTCATCACGTATGTGTTGTAATTTAGGATTGTGTAAACCATAAACATCTACGTAATCAGTTTGTAATCTTTCTAAACTTCTCTTTAGAGAATAATCTGTAAATTCTGGATCAAATTTTTGTGGAAGCTCTTTGTGTCCTATTTGGTCTACGTTCTCAAAATCATACCCGTATTTTGTTGAAATTACAATTTCATCTCGCATATCTTTGAAAACTTCTCCAATTAGCCGTTCACTTTTTCCTTTTCCATACATATCTCCAGTTTCAAAAAAATTAATTCCTATATCATAAGCTTTCTTTAACATACGCTTGGCTTCGTCTTCTTGAATTTCTTTTCCCCACCAATTCATTGCAATGGTCCAAGCGCCAAATCCTATCTCAGAAACTTTAATTCCACTTTTACCCAATGTTTTGTATTTCAATTTACTATCTCCTTGAACTGTTTGAGTTTAGATTCTAATTCTGAATCACTCAAAACTGCTTTTCCAAAATTTATATCTTCATTTATGTCTATCCAAGATTTGCAACCCTGATACTCTGATTTGATGGGAACTTCAAGTTCAGAAATCTTGGATATTTTTAAAAACACTGCCTTTATTGGTTTTTCAGGCATCCAATTCATCCTTGTTTTAACATAATCGTCACTCCAAATATGAAAAGAAGATAACGCACTGATTTTTTCTTCGGAATCTAAATCAACCTCGTGTAGAACTTCGGCATATGATGTTATTTTGTTATGACCATTTTTTTGTTGGTCTTTTTTTACTTCATCTAAATAATTTTGAAATTGTGGTTTAATCCCATCACTTCCCTGATGTTCATATGTTGGAAAAAGAAAGAATTTTTTTGATTCTATTTTAAAACCAGAAGATGTTTCAAGTATTCCGCCCTTTCGTAAAATAACTGTCTGGTCTCCATTTTCTAAAGCTTTTACAACAGTTGCCCATTCTTTGAGTGCATCCATTATCCAAGGCTGGTAATAAGAGGAATAATATCCTTTTTCACACAGACTATCATGGGTGTATCTACTTTAACAAAAGCTGAAACCTTAGATGCTCTCAACTCCATTATGAGATTTTGAAATGCATAAAGATCATCAGTTTCAAATGCAAGCATAAAGTCTTCATCAGCAATTCCAAACGAGTAAGTTGTGTTAAGAACTACTTGTGGGTATTTCTTTCCAACCTCAATATGCTCATTCATCATATCTTGTCTTTGTTGTACTGGTAGAAGATACCATTCTCTAGTTTTGATAAACGGGTAAACTATGGCATATTTTTTTGGTTCAACACCATCTACAAACGAAAGTGTTTTACCAGTTTTTGCATAAATTGAAGGTCTTGTGCATGATAAATAGACATGAGATGGTGAAATATACTTGCCAAAAACCGTAAGGTAAAGTTTGGAAATCACTGCCTGAATTTCTTCAATTGATTCAGAAGCAAACCAAAACAAAAAATCTGCATCATCACGAAGACCAAGTGTTGAATAAGACCTAAATTTAATTCCAGAATTTGCAATGATATTTTCTACCTCTTTTGCTGACTCTTCTTTTGCTAAGTCTGCCATCCATCTCCATTTTGAATCTATTTTGAAAAATGAGAAATTGAAAAAATATCTTCCTTCTACATCTGGGCTAGCTTCCATGCCATTTTCTCTAACCTATATGAATAAAAAAGTACTCCTTATTTCCAGTTAAAAATTTCTATAAATATTATTCTTATTATGTTTAGGCTGACACTTGACTTTTTGTTATCCATTCATAACCTTTTTCTTCTAATTCGGATGCTAATTTTGCATCTCCGCTTTTTAGAATTTTACCATCTGCAAATACATGAACAAAATCTAATTTGTCAAGAAAATTCAAGATCCTTGCATAGTGTGTAATGATAATTGTAGTAGAATCTTTTCCTGAAACATTACTAATTGCTTTTGCAACTATTTGTACTGCATCAATATCTAATCCTGAATCAGGTTCATCTAATATTGAAATTTTGGGTTTAAGAACTGCCATTTGTAAAACTTCAGAACGTTTCTTTTCTCCACCTGAAAAGCCTTCATTAAGATATCTAGCCAAAAAGTCATCCTTTAATCCAACTGAGTTAATATTTTTCTTCAAATAATTTTGAAATTCTCTAACAGTTATGAAAACTTCTCTCTCATCTCCTTGCAATGATTTGCTCAATGCGTTATATGAAGTTCTTAGAAAATGAGAATACCCAACACCTGAAACTTCTGTAGGATATTGAAATCCCAAAAACAATCCTTTCTTTGCACGTTCGTGTGCTTTGAGCTTCAAAATACTTTCTCCATCAAGTAAAATATCTCCTTGTGAAACTTCATACTTGGGATGTCCAAGTAACGTGTAAGCTAATGTACTTTTTCCAGAACCGTTTGGTCCCATAATTGCATGAACCTCTCCAGGACCAGTTTTCAAATTTACGCCTTTAAGAATTTCTTTTCCTTCGCGTTTGACATGCAAATCTTTGATTTCCAGGATTGCCATGCAAAACAATTCTTTTTTTGATATATAATAGAGACGAATTTTAGGCTCTCCTAACTGATATCATTCTAGATTTTTAGAATTATCTTTAATATTAAAAAGAAAAGGGGGGGGGTTTATTTTTTGGCAAGTGATGGTCTGAGGGTCACTTTTAATTTGTAGCAAGTTAGGATTTCTTTGCATCTATTTCGTATTGTTACTTCTGTCACTCCAGCTACACTGGAAACATCTCTTTGAAGGACATTTTGACCCAGTAATATGGATGCGACATAAAGATATGCTGCAGCAATACCATTTGGGGCTTTTCCATCAGCAAGATTGCGGTCTTTTGTTTTTTCAGAAATTTCCAAAGCAAGTCTTTCAACTCGTACATCTGTGCCAGTTAGATTTGCAATTTTTGAGATGTACTTGTCCATTGTCACTACTGGTGCTGTTGAGTTTCCAAGCTCCATGACCATTGTTCTATAGTAGCGTGCTGCAAGTTTTGTTTTAGGCTTTAGATCTTTTGGGGAACAAAGTCCTCGACAAATTTCGTCAAGGGATCTAACTATCTCACATTGTTTGCAAGCCATGTATATTGTGGCTGCAGAAATACTTACAACAGATTTGCCCTTTACCTCAACTTTACCATCAAGACTTCTGTAAATCATAGATGCAGTTTCAAGCACATTTTTTGATAGAGAGAGGGTTTTGCATGTTTCTCCAATTTTGGCTAAAACAATTGAAAGCCTTCTCTCACGTGGAGTTGAAACTCTCACTCTTTGCTGCCACTTTCGTAGGTTGTGCATCTGATTTGCTACTTGAGAATTGATTGATTTTCCACTGAAGTCTTTAGTACCTATGGCAATTTCAGTTGTTATTCCCAAATCATGTTGGGAATAGGTAGTTTGACCTGTCGCTCTTGCTAATTTCATTTTTTCTTCAAGACTACTGCTTTTTGTTTCTGGACCATAGTCTGCCATTTGTTCTGCAACGATTACGCCGCATGCAGAACAAAACCTTTCACCATTCTGAATGTCATCTACTAGTGTTGATTCACATTCAGGACAGCTTTTTTCAATTTCTATAGTTCTCATCTTTTTTTTCTCCTGAATTTTTTGTATTTTTTTGCAGGAGAATCTGCTAATGCAAAAACTTTCTTACCTGTGTATCTTGTAATGTTTTTTGTTAACGGAATTGCAGATGCATAAGGTTTTGCAACTGGACCAATCATTTCCGTAACTTTTGCAACTTTACCACTTTTTGTGTCAAAGAGTATCTGCCCTTCTTCAACTTTCTTTAAAAGTCGGACGATAACTCTGCCACTATTGGCTAAGTGCAATACTTCACCTACCTCCTGCAATAGTCCTCAAATTATCTTATCGTTTTCATAGACTTCTGTCAACTTTACTTTAGCTAAAAGCTAGAACAGATCTTATTTAGTCTGCTTTTTTCTTTTTGCCACTAATCTTTCTGAAATTTTGTTAAGAATTTTTATCTTTGATGATTCTTTTGGTAAAACAATGTAACCGGATCTAACATAAGGTCTTTTTGGATATCTTACTTTTTCATCAGATTCTTTTAGGTTAAAGCCAGCTGTTTTTGCAGCTTCGATTAATTCTTTTAACGAAGGATCAAAAATACATTTTTCTTTAGAAAGTTTTCTTCCTTTATTACGTGGAAGTGTTTTGTTAAAATAATCAAGCCAGATTACGACATGTTCGTAATCTTTCATTGTATCACTTTACAAGAATTGCATTAACTGTACCGACTTGTCCAGGCTTTGAAACTATTTTGCATTTGCCTTCTTCTGTTTCAATTATTGCGCCTTTTGTGATCACACCACGTCTTTGGTAATCATTGTTAGTTGGATTTTCTAAAACTCGTATAATTTTTGTTCTCTTTACTTTAGAATTTGGAATTGCCAAGTTAACGAAATCAATTGTTTTTAATGCTGTTTTTTTATTTTTGCCGCGTACATTTCTTGTAATTGTTACTTGTTTTCCAGTTAAAGCTTCATTTGGATATCTATCTATTTCATATTTTCTTCTAGTACGAAGTGGAATTCTTCTTCCCCCAGTTATTTTACTTGTTGCCAAATTCTCTATGGATTTTCTCACGCTAAGCGTTTAACCTACTCTAATTTATACAAAACGAAAATATTCCTTAAGATGATTCTAAAATATACTAAAATGTAATTGGAATACTAATTTTAGGACGTAACTGCTTGGGGTGCTGGAGTGGATGTGTGAGATGTTTTTCTAATCTTTTTGAATAGCTTTTGCCTAAGAGTTTCAGTATCACCTTGAATTCCAAAGTATTTTTGAAATTTTTCTGTAGTGTTATAGATTTTTAATCGCCCGACACTTTGTGATTTAATATAATCTAATTGTCTTAATTCTTTGAGATGAGTATAGACACCTGATCCCCTTATCTCTACAAGTTCTTTTGACGCAATCGGTTGATTGTATGCAATATATGAAAGAGTTTTTAGCGTAGCTCTTGGAAGAATTGGTTTTGAAGCGTATCGTCTAATTACTGAACTGTATTCAGGCTTTAGCTGAAAAACATAAGAACCATCTGGAAGGGTTACTATCTCAATTGCTTTAAAGACAGATTTTGTTTTTTTCACTAAATTACTAACTAGATTAAGGGTCTTTGTCCTAGATTCTGTGCCAGAGGCCTTGATTAATTCCTCTATACTTAGAGGCCTTCCTGCTGAATATAGGGCAGATTCTAGCCTTGAAGTAGCCTCATCATCATTTTCTACCTTAGGCATGAATCAGACCTGACCTCATAAACTAATTAAAAGAATTCTTTCCAGAACTTTGATCAGGTTGTAAATTATCCTCTTTTAGGAAAGTAATTTTGATGTCATCTCCTATCTGTTCGAGGTCGACTTTTTGGTCTCGTGCCAGAAATAAAATAGCAAAAAAGCATCTAACAGAGTCAATATAATCAAGTTCAGAGATAATCTCTCGAAGAATACCTGAACCACTAGGACGAATCTTATTGATCACTAATTCCTGGTATTTTCCTATTAGGTGCTCAAGTGAAATAAAATACTCTTTAAAATTAGGAACCTCAACAGGCTCAAAACTCATCTGTCTTCCTCTTCTAGAACGAGGATTAGCTATTGTGCCAATTAGATTCTCAAGTAATTCAAGAAGTTCATCTAATGTAACGGGATAGGTTGATTCATGTCTAAATGGCATGTTAATCATTTCAATATTTACATCACTTCTTTGACGAAGAGGTTCTTTCTCCATTGCAGCCTTTTGTAAAGCAAAGATACTTTCCACCTTCATTCTATGAATCATGGATGCTGAGAGAGCTGCCATACCTGCTACACGTAGGTCTTTTTTTCCTGTTTGATTAAGAATTTTAATTAGCATTTCGAGAATCTGAATAATGTTAATCTCCCAAATATCCTTTTTAACAATAGAAGATGGATTAAACAAAATGTTTAATGGAGCTTGAGATATACTGAGTTTTGAATTTTCTTCTGACACATCGGAGGTAATTACATGATTCAATAATATCTAGGCGCTCTATTTTTTTGTCCTTGTCTGTCAACTCTTATATTATTAATAAAAAATCAATACGGCATTGAAAGCGGCAAGAATAGTAGAGCCAAATAAACCTCTTGAGATAACTGAATTAGAAAATCCTAAACCTACTGGTAACGAAGTAATTGTCAAAGTAAAAGCTGCCGGAGTCTGTCATAGTGATTTACACCTTTGGGAAGGTGGATATGATCTTGGCGATGGGAATTTTTTGAAGGTGACAGATAGAGGAGTGAAATATCCTATTACTCCTGGGCATGAAATCGTTGGAACTGTAGCAGAAATTGGAAGTAGCGTTACAGGAACATCTGTTGGTGATCAAGTTTTAGTCTATCCTTGGCTAGGGTGTGGTGAATGTCCTGCTTGCAAAGTTGGGAATGAAAATCTTTGTGATACTCCAAGGTCAATAGGACTTTTTCAAGATGGAGGGTATGCAGAAAATGTCAAAGTACCTCACTTCAAATACCTTGCCAAAATTTCTGGAATTGATTTAGACGGGGCAGCTTCTCTAGCATGTTCAGGACTTACGGCATACACTGCAGTAAAGAAAGCTAACGTAAACTCTCCTGAATATTTAGTGATTATTGGTACTGGAGGTTTGGGATTAATGGGCATCCAAATTGCTAAGGCAATTACTAAAGCAAAAGTAATCTGTGTTGATTTAGATGATAAAAAACTTGAAACTGCAAAAAAAATGGGAGCAGATTTCGTTGTAAATTCTAATGTGATTGGTTCAGTAACAGCTGGTTCTGGAAGCGCTGCGCAAAAAATTATTTCTCTTTGTAATAACAAAGGTGCTGATAGTGTAATTGATTTTGTAAATGCCCCCCAAACTGCCAAAATGGGATTGGCAGTTTTACGTAAAAGAGGAAATCTTATTCTAGTTGGATTATTTGGAGGTTCATTAGAAATGTCTTTAGTTACTATTCCTCTAAAGGCAATTACCATTCAGGGAGCTTATACTGGGAATTATAACGATATGTTGGAGTTAATTGAATTAGCAAAAAAAGGTACAATAAAATCAATAATTTCCCAAAGATATTCTCTAGATGAAGCAAATGAGGCATTAGAGAATCTCAAACAACGCAAAATTATTGGTAGGGCAGTAATCAATCCCTAAAATTTTCCAAGTAAATCAAGAGTGTTCATTTTGCACCACCATAATTAAATATAAAATTGAGCACATGTCGAATTATGTTAAAGCAGAAGGCTCCTGATTATCATTTAGCTTTTACTCATATGCAAAATTCACAAAATATTACTGCATACAATCTTTTCACTGAATTAGCTTCACAATACAAGAAAATTGATTTACTAAAATCTGCACTTCTTTACGTTTTAGCAGGTGAATGCAGATTACGGCAAGGAAAAGACAATAGCGATGAAAGTGTAGAGGCAGGAAAATTGTTTTTGAATTTTGCTAAAAAAGAGAATAACTACAAAGTAAAAAGTGCTTATCTATGTGCTTCAAAATGTTTTCTAAAATCTGGAAATTACAAGGATGCAAAAAAAGCCTTTGAAAGTTCTCTTAAACTCACTCCTCCTGATATAGAAATTGCCCGACCAATAGTAATAGTTGATGACAGTGAATCAGTAGTAATTAAATTACAAAATTACCTGAAAAAACTGGGATATAACAATACTAAATCATTTGGAACTGGAAAAGATGTAATCAAAGAATGTAAAAAATTAATAAAAGACTCTCAACGTCCAATATTTTTACTTGATATGGGATTGCCTGATGTTGATGGAGATGTTGTTGCAAGTAAAATTTTGGATGAAAAACTTGATTCACAAATAATTCTAATTACAGCTGATGAAAAAACTACAAACCGTGCCAATAAAGCCATAAGTTCTGGAGTAACAGCTTTCATTCAAAAACCATTTACAATTAATGATCTAAAAGATGCCTTAGACACTGCTGAATCAGAATATTCTGGATTATAATAATTTCAGTACCGATTTACGTCATTATTATTCAGTTATAAGAAGACAAAACATGAAAAACTTGTGGCAAAACGATCTCGGTTTTTAATTCTTATTCCTAGTCTAGCTATAATTGTGGGAATTGCTTTTCTTATGATGTTACCAACTGAGTTAGAACATGAAACAGTTGAATTTTCAAGAGATTCAATAAAAATTGATGGTATCGAACTTACTGTGCAAGTTGCAGATACTGATCACCGTCGTGCAGATGGTCTGATGTTCCAAGAAGAGCTTCCTTATGATGAAGGAATGTTGTTTGTTTTTGATGATTCTAAAAAACGTTCATTTTGGATGAGTAATATGCAGTTTTCACTTGACATTATTTGGATTGATTCACAAGGAAACATAGTTCATATTGAAAAAAATGTTCCTCCTTGTAATAATACTGAGCCTAAAACATGTCCTCGTTATGATGGTGAGGGTAAAAATGCAAAATATATCTTGGAAGTTACTTCAGGGTTTGTAGATGAGTTTAAAATTACTGAAAATTCTAAACTAGAAATTACGTTCTAATTGTGAATAGCCTCCCAACAGCAACATTTTTCCCAAGTACAATTGGGGCATCTAGTTGATGATGGACTTTCTTTACATTCAGATGGAAAACAACCACAATCACCGCATTTTACCTGAATCATTCTAATTCATCATATCCATCATACCAATTTTGCTATCAGAATGAAGCTTGAACATGGCTACGTAATTATCGGTATCAATATGGATTACTTCACCTTCAACCTTTGGGATACTTTCAAACATTCTTGGAATAATAGTTGCCCTTTGATCTTTCCCATCTGATTTCCAAACTACCATAGGAGCATTAACAACATTCTCTGTCGTTTGAATTGTTAATTCACCATTAGTTTCTGCCTCTAAAATTTCATAAACTGATGTTAAAATTCTAGGTGTTGAATTATCATTCCATGTAACCAAATGTGGAATCCTAAACTGACTATATTCCATTTGGTTTGGAACCGAATCAAAGACATCTATTTGATACATGAAGGGCCCCCCTCCATATGGTTCAAACCCTGCAATTCCATTGGTAAACACGTAAACTTTTGCCATATCATCTTGAGAAATATTCATCAATTCAGAAACGTGTAATGTAGGAAAATTAACCATCATAGTCATCATCTCTGCCATTGCTTTGTCAGAAACTTCAGTATGAACAAAGAATACTTTTTCTCCATTATAGTAACCATCTATCAAAGGTATTGTAATTGGAGCATTCACATTAAATGACATTTCAGACATCATTGGCTTTTGCCTCATCTCAGAACCCATAGTTGTATCCAACCACTTGGCAGTCATTTTGGGATTCTGAGACATCATCTGTTCAAATAATTCTTGATTTGCAAACTTCATGGTGTTAGGATTGTAAGTTGCTGAAAAAATTATAGAGCTAACTCCTATTCCAATGAAGAAAACTGCAATTGTAATTCCAACCCATACTACCTGTCTTACCATTTTTGATGTACCCTTCTTACACAATTCAATTAAATAAAGAAAAGGTAGGCAAGAATGACTATAATAATAACAACGACATATGTAACAAATTCACATTCTTAATATCAAATTTACTTATTCTATAATCTGTTACTTGTTCTGAGAATTTTTCAACAATTTTAGACGTGGGATGGTTTTTGTGTGTTTCAACCTTCATTACTACAAGCATGTTCCATTCTCCTTCCATATCTGCAATGAAAAGATAATCTGGTAAGCTAGTGACATGTTTTGTTATTGCCTCCTTTATAGAATCGAGGGATTTTGTTGGTTTGAATTTCATGAACACTGCTTCGTATTCACTGATCTCGGATACATCAGAAAGAACAGCTTTGTAACCTTTGATAATTCCGCTTTTTTCAAGTCGTTCAATTCTTTTTCTAATTGTTCTATCTGAAACATCATTACCAGTTTTTCTTAGCTCTGAGGCAATTTCCTTTGAAGGGGTTCGGGCGTTTTTGTTTAATATCTCAATAATTTTTTGGTCAATTTTGTCCAAATTTGTCCATTCATTGGCACTCATTAATGTACGAATTTCTTATGTGTTTTTTAACATTTGGTTGTACGTCCCACGCGAAGGAATTGAACCTTCGACAACCCGGTTTCTGTATGCCTGATAGGCTGTTATTCGGTCAGCCAAAAGCCAACAACTACAGCCGGAAGCTCTACCAGGCTGAGCTAGCGTGGGACAGAATTGACGCCGTGTTTAAGTATTAAATAACTATCGAAAAAATGAATAAACGCTATCTTAGTTTTTTCTGATTTTATTTATACTCCCTGGTGAAATTTGATGTAAAATTAAAATAGCGACCTCTTGATCCAGCATTAAAGTGTCAGAACTAATTCCCCAAATTGGAGGTTACGTATGTTCCCCATATTTACACGATCATAATAGTATTGAACTAAAGGACACATGGACTCATTCCAGAAATATTGAAAACATGTATTTTGTCACTGCAACGTTTTCCAATGAAAGCAAACCATACTTTACATCACATGCAAATCATTACCTTTTAGCTAAATTCAAAGATAACAAAAAAATTACAAAAGAAATCGAAAAACACAAGCAGAATAAACCCTCTTTTGTTTTTAACATTGATGAAGAACTTTTTGAAAGAGAGGTTGATGGAAAAACTAATTTTATTTCTGTTTATTATCTAGAGTATAGCGATTCTGATGAAGATTTTAAAGATGTAGCAAACGTTGTGGCAAAGCGTAGCAAAGTAGGCAAAGCTGGAATGGGACAAATGGATCTTTATTGTAGTGAAGAGCCAAAATTCACTTTTCCATATAAAGATAATATTGTGGTTTTAGAAGTAGCAAGTGAAAAAAGTCATCAGAGTGTTAACAAATATTGTGAAAAAACAAGACGTGAAGTTTGTAGAAAAGGAATTACTATGACGAATTTTGTTAGTCTTTCTCTCCTTGAAAAGCTAAAATAAAAAAGTTAAATATTCAACAAAATCCTGTTTTTGCATGAGCAAGCCATCTGATTTAGGTTCCCTAAAAATTGGTTCTTACATTCTTTTGCCAGTAGGAGATCAACCCACAGGTGAACCATGTCGAATTGTAGAATATGATACAAGTAAACCTGGAAAACATGGTTCTGCAAAAGCAAGGATTGTAGCAGTTGGAGTTTTTGATAACCAAAAACGCCCTCATGTTGGCCCAGTAAGTATGCAGGTCCATATTCCTCTAATCGATAAAAGAACTGGTCAGATAATTTCTATGACCGAAGCAGGAAGTCAGGTAATGGATTCAGAGACTTTTGAAACTATTGATGTGACCCTTATTGATGATGAAATTAAGGATAGAATTCAGCAAGGTCAAGATGTTGAATACTGGAAGGTAATGGATAGGACTAAGATAATGAGAATAAAAAGTACCTAGAAGATTTAACAATCACACATTACACCTTCTAGACTATGGGTTCTGGCAAAAAAATAGGAATTGGTATAGCAGGAATTTTAATTGTTATTGGTATAGCTTTTGGAGTATTAGGTTCAGATACAGCTCCAACTGAAACTTCAGAATTACCTGTTACTGTAGAAGAAATATCAGGACTATCAGGTGAAGTAAAAATTGGATTAATTCTTCCACTTACTGGAGACTTGGCAACTCATGGTTTAGAAAATCTTGAAGGCTCAAAGTATGGAGTAGTTGAGTTTAACAAA
>Ga0209980_10000025_pt1 | contig 67875 bp, 67 predicted proteins | sample CR02metaG_FD_183611 | JGI IMG/M metagenome (GOLD analysis project Ga0209980, IMG submission 183611) | Deep subsurface microbial communities from Mariana Trench to uncover new lineages of life (NeLLi) - CR02 metaG (SPAdes) (version 2) | ecosystem: Environmental > Aquatic > Marine > Ocean trench...
GTCAGCACCGCCAGTGTCGGTTGTGCCGGAACAGACTGCTCGGCCTGAGCCAGAAGAGCAGGTGCGCGCTGCCGCAGTCATCAAGTCACAGGATCGATCTCCGGCAGTGGACAAGACGCCGACACCGGCTGAGGGAACTCCGCTGCAAGCCGCACCGCCGAAGCAAACGGCCCCTGCAAAGACTTCGAGCCCTAATACACCGGACGAGTCGTGAGAACGAGACCCGATGCCGGGAGCGGCGTCCATCGAGCCGACCTCAGAAAAGCAGCAGGCTAGGGTTGACTGGCTCGTGTCTTTCGCAGCTGTTCCAATAGTCCGATCGAGGCATCTTCAATCAGATCGAGTACTAGCTCGAAGCCGTTCATGCCGCCGTAGTAAGGGTCAGGAACATCACTTCGGCCGAGGTGCGGCGCAAATTCAAGAAAAAGTTTAATTCGATCGTGATACTCGGGCGGGCTAGCCTCGCGGAGCAACTCGACGTTGAGTTCATCCATCGCAAGAACCAGATCGAAGTTCGCAAAATCCTCTTGCCTAATCTTACGGGCCCTCTGCTGACTGAGATCGATACCACGCCGCTTCGCGGCACGTTGGGCACGATCATCGGGCGCTCCTCCAACATGGTAGGCATGGGTACCCGCGGAATCCACATGCACGGTCAGCTCGGGCGCCCGCTCTTGTAGTACCCGCCTGAAAGTGCCTTCCGCGGTTGGTGAACGGCAAATATTTCCCATACACACAAAAAGGATTTTATATGCGGGGGTTATGTCTGTAACTTCTTGATCCAACGGATTATTACTGCTCCTGACGGTCACCGAAGTTTCTCTAGAGTCGCCTGTAATTAGAACGAGATTGCACCGACTCAGGCATTCACGAGCTGCTCTCTAACGGCATCGAGGTCCGCCTCGGTGTCCACGCCTCGAGGCGGCACCTCGCAGGCCTCGGCGACGATAATCTTCATCCCCAGCCACAGCGCTCTGAGCTGCTCCAGCCGTTCCAGCCGCTCCAGTTCACACGCTGGCGTCGACGCGATCTGCTTCAATGCACCGACGCGATAGGCGTAGAGGCCGATGTGGCGCAGCGCCGGAGGCGTGCCACCCTCCCGCGGCCAGGGAATAGGCGCACGGCTGAAGTACAACGCCCGGCTATTCTGATCGACGATCACCCGGGCCAGATTCGGATCCTGCCATTCAGCGTGCGACCGAATGGGGGTCGCCAACGTTGCGATCGCCGCGTCCGGATCCTGGTTCAACAACCCCGCAACCTGCGATATCAAATCAGGCGGTAACAGCGGCTCATCGCCCTGCACGTTCACGATAATCTGATCCTCTGCCCACCCCAGCCGTTCGGCAACTTCGGCGATTCGGTCGGTACCGCTCTCATGGTGCGCGGCCGTGAGTTCGACCGGAGCGTTGAACTCTCGGCAGGCCGCCATGATACGCTCGTCGTCTGTAGCAATCAGAACGTCACGCGCGCCACTTCGGAGCGCCTGCTCGTAGACCCACGCAATCATCGGCCGTCCACCGATGTCGGCCAACGGCTTACCCGGTAGGCGACTAGAGCCGAAACGCGCGGGAATGACTACGATAAATTCTTCAACCAATGTTAGAGAGCCTCCGCCACTCGCTTCATCAGACGTTCACCGTGATCGGTATCGAACTTCATCACCACGGCAACGCACCATACATTTTCCGCAGCGAATGAGCCGCACTTCACAGCGTCTTTCTCCGTGATCAGTACGGGGATCTCATCGCCGAATTCCAGATCGGCCGGTCTCAACGGCGCATGGTCCGGGTGCGAATGCGGCGTAACTATCACGCCTGCCTGCGCTAACAGATTAAAGAAGCGCTTCGGGTTCCCTATCCCGGCCACGGCATGCACATGCTCGCCGCGAAAGTCCTGTAAGGATCGCTCTGCCGGCCCGGCCAACTGATAGACGCGCTGTGGCACTAGCGAAACCCGCAGGGCACCCGTGTAGTTCCACGTTCCGCCGTTCACGAGAACCGCATCGACCGTTTGCAGGCGAGTAGCCGGTTCGCGTAAAGGACCCGCAGGCAGGCAGAATCCATTACCCAGGCCGCGGTGTCCATCAACGACCGCAATCTCCATATCTCGTCCCAAAGCATGATGTTGCAGACCGTCATCGCACAACAGCACATCCACCTCCGAGTGGTCGAGTAAGCCCTGTGCTGCCGCGACACGATTCGGCCCAACGACGACACGGCAACCGGTCGCTCGGGCAATTAGAACCGGCTCATCCCCGACCATTTCCGGGTCGCTACCGGGCTCGACCCGCTGCGGCCAGATATCACCATTACCACCATAACCGCGACTGACGACGCCGACTTGGTGGCCGCGTGCTGTCAGCTCCCGCGCTAACCAGATTACGCAAGGGGTCTTTCCCGTACCGCCGACAGTGATGTTGCCGACAATAATAACGGGGACAGGCAGACTCGTCACAGACTTCAAGCCGACGCGATAACTTTCCTGCCGTAGACGCACAACTGTCCGATAGACCCAACTCAGAGGCCAAAGTAGCCACTTCAAAGGATTTGGGCGATACCAGATCCACTCGAGCAAACGAACGAGCAGCAACCGCACGCCGGCGGTCCTTAGACCGCGAACTGCATACGGTGCAGCCCACCATAATAACCGTCGAGAGAGAGCAACTCTTCGTGAGTGCCTTGCTCGACAACGGCACCGTCTTTCAGAACGATGATGCAGTCTGCACCCTCTACCGTCGATAAACGGTGCGCGATTACCAAGGTCGTTCGGCCTCGCATCAACGCTGCCAGCGCCCCCTGGATCCGTCGCTCCGATTCGGAGTCCAACGCTGAGGTCGCTTCGTCGAGAATCAGTATGGGAGCATCTTTCAACAATGCCCTGGCAATCGCGATCCTCTGTCTTTGCCCACCAGAGAGCAGAATTCCACGTTGACCGACGTTCGTCTCCAAGCCCTCCGGCAACTGCTCAGCGAACTCGGTGACGTGGGCCATGTCTGCCGCGCGCTCAATCGCGGCTCGGGATGAAGAGGCCAGAACACCGTAAGCGATATTGTTCGCAATCGTGTCATCGAACAGTATAACGTCCTGGCTGACCAGACTAATCTGCCGGCGTAGATCCGTAAGCCGATACTCACGAATATCGATATCGTCCATCAGTACGGCGCCACCTTCAATCTCATAGAGCCGCGGTAACAGGCCCACCAGCGTGGTCTTGCCACTGCCGGATCGGCCGACGATCGCGATCGTGCTGCCCGCGGGAGACTTGATTGACACATCGTGCAACACCCGCCCCTTGTTTGGATCATAGGTAAAAGAGACATTACGAAACTCTATGTCACCGCGGGCTCGTGTGAGCGTTATCGTGCCCCTATCCTGCTCGACGGGCTCGTCCAGGATCTCGAATAAGCTCTCGCCGGCTGCAATCCCTCTCTGCAACGCAACATTGATGTTGATGACTCGCTTCATTGGCCCCAACAACATACCCATGGCCGTAAGAAAGCCCATGAAGGTCGGCGCATCCAAGTTGGCGGCAAGCTGCTCGGAGAAGGCGACCCAGATCACAGCCGCAATGCCGATCGCAAGCGTGTACTGAGTTAATGCATCGCCTACGGCGCGCGTTGCAACCAGCTTGAGATTGACCTTGTAGTTGCGACGATTGATCACGTTAAAATGGCGGAGCTCGTAAGCCTGCCCCTCGAACACCTTGACGATCTGTTGGCCCGATAATGCCTCCTCCGTAACCCGGGTCGCATCTCCTAACGACGCTTGAATGCGCGTGCTATAGCGCCTGAATGCCCTACTCATCACACCAACCAAGAAACCAACGATGGGGATCGTGATGGCCACGAGCACTGTCAATATCGGACTGAAGTAAATCATCGCACCGACAAGCACGATCATCGTCAAACTGTCTCTGACAGCGACTACCAGGACAGTGGAAATTGCTTCCGCTACCTGTTCCGTATTGTACGTTAGCTTGGAGATCAGAATTCCAGTCGACGCCTGATCGAAAAACCGCGCCGGAAGCGCCGTGTACTGTTGGAAGAGTTCGCTGCGAAGATCTCGAATCACGCGCCGCCCTAACCAACCCAGACCGTAAACGGCAACGAAATCCGTACTGCCACGAACCGCAGCTGCGGCCAGTAACATCAAAGGGATATAGCCTCCGCCGCTCCGGCCGGCATCCCCCAGCGTGTCGATCACAGCCTTCATAATGAAAGGTACGACAGCATTCGCGCCAGAATACAAAAGCATTGCCGCAACTGCTCCTGCAATTACCTTCCAATGTGGAGTGACGTAGCTGATCAGCCGCCGGTAGACAGAGACGGCATCAGAATCCAGGAGCGATACCATGAAGATCAGGCCTCCGGTGGAGTCACCGTCGCAATATTGATCTGCACGAAGCCTAACTGTCCAACGACATCCATCGCCGTAACCACCGCCTGGTGAGTGGCCAAAGCATCTGCCCGAATAGTCACCGGCAGATCCCGTGTGTCACCCATCAACCGCTCGATTGCGGCTCGTAGCGTCCGACGCTGATTGTTGACCAGTGGGCGTCCGTTCACGATATAGGCGCCCGCCTGTGTAACCGTGATATCCAAGACTTCATCGAAGGAACTCGGCGCAGCCGGAGCCTCCGCCTGAGGGAGGCGCAACTTTATCTCAGCCTCACGAACAAAGCTCGTGGACACCATAAAAAAGACCAGCAGGAGGAGGACGACGTCGATCAATGACGTCAGATTGATCTCAGGCGCTTCTTTTGAGCGGCTCTGAAGCTTCATCTTTCACGGCTTTCGATTGCTGATGCTGAACTAAGACCTCTAAGAACGACATCGCTTGCTTCTCCATCTGCACGACAAGATTGTCTACTTTGCCGCGAAGATATCGATAGCCGATCAAAGAAGGGATGGCGACGGTCAAGCCCGCGGCGGTCGTAATCAGCGCTTCGGAGATACCGCCCGCCAACACGCTGGGGTTGCCGACACCATAAATGGTAATGGCGGCAAAGACTTTTACCATACCGATCACAGTACCTAACAGACCGAGCAACGGCGATATCGCGGCAATGGTCCCGAGAGAATTCAGGTAGCGCTCTAGCTCGTGAACAACATGGCGTCCGGTATCTTGTATGTTCTCTTTGACTATCTCGCGGCCCCGGTTCCTGCTCGATAAGCCGGCCGCGAGAATCTGCCCCAAAGGCGAACTCTGATGGAGATCCTGAATCCGCTGACGATCGAGCTGACTGTTCTTGACCCAGCGCCAAACGTCGACCGTGAGGTCCTTGGGCAATACTCGCTTGAGTTGTAGAGTCCAAAGCCGCTCCAGAATGATCGCAGCCGCCACAATGGAGCACGTAATTATCGGCAGCATCAACCATCCGCCGGCCCGCACAATCTCCAGCATGAAAAGCCCGTAAGTCCCCGATAAGTTGGGTCGAACTATAACGTGCGGAATTCCCCGTGCCAATAGCGTCGGCGCCGCTCGCGGCGAGATGTCAGCTGCGGCCCCGCAGACAAGCCGAGCGCTATCGTAATTGCACCGCTGGCGCCCGTCGTTAATATCTCCGCCCCGGAAGCCTCCCACCGTGCCCGCACCTCCGGTCTCGGAAAGCCCCACTGGTTCGCGTATGCCGCCGAGACAATAGCGTATCGGGCATTGATGGCGTCAACCAATGCCATAGTCGATGACGTCGCGCTACCGTGATGGGGCACGACTACGACCTCGGCCTGCAGTTCGGATATTTGACTCAGAAGTGTTCGCTCGCCCCGAGATTCGATATCCCCGGTAATGATCAGCGCTCCTGAGCGAGTCGCCACTTTCAAGACGCAGGAACTGTCGTTACCGAGAGGCGTGTAGCCGGAAGGCGGATGCAAGAAACTGAATTCAACGCCATCCCATACCCAGCCCTGACCACCCCGGCATGTTGATGCATGCGTGAGCTCGACATCGGGGCCAGCGATCAGTCGGGCACGCGGGAACGATTCGATAACGGCGGCAGCGCCACCAGAATGATCGTTATCGGCGTGACTGATCACGATGGTATCCAATCTGGTCCGGCCTTTCGCCCGCAGTGCGGGTAGCACGATATCTCGACCGCTGTCGAAACCAGACCGATAACGGGGACCAGCATCGTAAAGCAATACATGCTTGTGAGTCTCGACAATCACCGCGAGTCCATGACCCACATCCAGAACCGTCGCTACCGCTACACCGGACTCGGGTCCGTCGGTTTGTACGACCAACAGCGGCAGAATAGCGAACCCGGATAGATAGCGGCCGGGCAACGGATGAACGGGGAGCGCAAAGATCACGCCGATGACTGCCAACACGAACTGCCACCTGTCTGCCTGAGGGAGGATCATCGCCGACCAGCCCCAGCCGGCGATGGAGTCGAGCGCCCACCACACCGACTGAGCAAAAACGCCGGCACCATACATCAAATAGGGGCCAAGGAATTCGACCGAGAGTGTCAGCGTGGCGAGTAACGTCAGAGGCACCAGAACTAGACTAAAGATCGGAATCGCGACGAAGTTGACCAATGGCGATACGAGTGAGACTTCGCCGAAAAATAGAACCACTAATGGCGTTAGGCCTAGGCAGATACCCCACTGAACCCGTATCGACTCTCTAAATTCTGCCCAAGCTGGGTGAGAGTTCAGCACAGAAATCGTTTGACTCTGCCCGAGTTGCCACAACAGACCAACAGCGATAAAGGACAACCAGAACGACGGGCTAATAATCGACAGCGGATCCCACAGTAGGACGAATAGAAACGCGGCGGATAACCCGGCCGTCATACTCACGAAACGCCGAGTCAAGATAGCGAGGTATGCCACACTAAGCATCAACAGCGCCCGTTGCGTTGGGACTGCGAAGCCGGCCGCGGCAGCGTAGAACCCAGCGCAAGCAAAACTCACGAGTGCGGCGCCTTGCAAATCATAGTGCGCAAGGATGCCAGGCAGGCGTAACCAGATCCGACGGAGTACAAAGAAAGAGAGCACAGCGACCAACCCGATGTGTAGACCAGAAATGGCCACGAGGTGACTGGTCCCCGTTCGACGTAGCCCCTCCCAGTGCCGTTCATCAAAGCCGAAGCGTTCACCGAGCGCTAATGCAGTCAGAAAAACAGAAGCATCTGCTCCAGGCGCTGCAGCCGCAATTTTCCGCGCGAGATCGGCGCGTTTCGTCAGCCACCAGCGCGCAGGACTGTTCGACGCATTCTGCTGTCGACCCCCTTCGCGCACGTAGCCCGTAGCACCATAGCCTTCTAAAAATAGCCAGCGCTCGTAATCGAACCCGCCGGGATTTGCTAGGCCGCGCGGTTGTTTGAGCCGTACGAGCAGTCTGAGTGCGTTGCCGGCGTCAATCTCGATAGGCGGCTCATACCACGTCAGGCGTAACCGTCGGGGCACCCCGACTGGCCGGCCATCAGAGGCAAGCCGTAGCGAGAACGTCACCTGACCGGTGGCACGATTCGGAAAACTGTCCACCCAACCAGCGACCCACTGATCCCGTCCCGCAAGCTCCGGGGCAAACTCAACTTGTAGATGCTGATCGATTCGGTACGCGGTCCAGAGGAAGCCGAGCAACATCCAGATCGGCCAGCGCCAGGACAACTGCAACCACACGAGTAACGCTGCCGATACCAGCAACGCCGATGCAATCGCTCCCGGTGGCGACGGCAGTTGATGCATTAGCAGCGAGCCGAGTAACGACAGGCCGGCAACGCCTGTGAGGCCGCGTGCTCGCACGCCGGGCAACTACGGGCTCAGCTGACTGCGTGCAATACGCCGTCTCTGAGTTCGAGGACGCGATCCATACGCGATGCGATCTGCGGATCATGAGTAACGACCACGAGACTGGTCCCGAGGTCTGAGTTCAGTTCCAGCATCAGGTCGAACACCCGCGTACCTGTAGGACGATCCAGGTTGCCGGTGGGTTCGTCCGCCAAGACGACGTCAGGACGTGTAACTAACGCCCGCGCGACCGCAGTTCGTTGCCGCTCTCCACCGGAGAGTTGCCCCGGCCGATGCCCCAACCGTTCCGCTAGTCCCACTTTAGACAACAGCGCTTCCGCATGACGAGCCGCCACGTCCGGTTTTTCGCCGCGGACAAGCAGGGGCATCGCCACGTTCTCTAAAGCGCTGAACTCCGGCAAGAGGTGATGAAACTGATAGACGAACCCCAGGCATCGATTCCGCAGCAGTCCACGCTGGGAATTGCTCAGCTCCGTCATAGACTGACCCGCTACGCGTACGTCGCCGGCCGTGGCGTCGTCCAATCCACCGAGAAGCTGCAGCAGCGTCGTCTTTCCGGAACCCGAAGTACCGATGATCGCCACTCGATCACCACGCGCGACGGTAAAATCGACACCACACAGTATCTCGAGACTTTGGCCCGCCTCCTCAAACGTTTTCGTCAGTCCCTGCACCTCAAGCACCAGATCGTTACTGCCGGCCGTGTTATTCATACCGCAGAGCCTCCGCCGGCGGCTGCCGCGACGCGCTGATTGCGGGATATAGCGTCGCCAGAACAGCGAGCGAGATCGCAAGCAGCCCGATTTTGGCGATCTCCGGGTAACGAATCTGCGTTGGTAGATCACTGATTAGGTAGACCTCCGCCGCTAGAAGGTCAATGCCGAACGTAACTTCCATCAGGTTCACGAATCCTTCGAGCTGACTGGAAATCAGAATTCCCAGAGCGAGGCCAAACACGGTGCCTATCACGCCGATCAAGGCTCCCTGTGTCGCGAACATTGCGATGATGCTACGGGTGGAAGCACCGAAGCTCTGCAGGATGGCGATGTCGCCACGCTTATCCCTTACCACCATCGCAAGCGTTGAGACGATATTAAATACGGCCACGGCGACCACCATCGAGAAAATAACGAACATGATCGACTTGGTGATCTGGATGGAACGAAAGAAATTGCCGTGGTGCCGTGTCCAGTCATCGATAATAAATCCACCGCCAAGCCCGATGGCGACTTGTTCGGAGATGCGTTGAGCTAGATAGATGTCAGTCACCGCTAACCTGAGCCCGGTTGGTCTGCCGTCGGTGCGGAACAAGCGACCTGCATCAGCCAAACTGATGTACACGAGACCCCGATCAAATTCGTACATCCCGGCCTCGAAAATTCCCGCGACTTCGAAACTTCGCATTCGCGGCACAACTCCAGCGGGCGTCACGCTGCCTTGCGCAATCATCAACACCAGCGAGTCGCCGACTTTGAGGCGCAGCTCCGCAGCCAGACTACTACCGACCAACATCGTGTAACTGCCGTCCTGGAGCGCTTCGAGATCGCCGTCGCGCAATAAGACCCCGAGCCGTGAGACATCCTGCTCCAGCGCCGGTATGATCCCGCGCACGTTGATACCAGCCGTAGTCCCATCGAACACGACCAGTCCCTGCCCTTCCACATAGGGTGCAGCCCCTGTGACGTCCGGGCGTGCCAGAACAATTTCGCGCATCGCTTCCCAGTCCTCAAGCGGTCCTTCGACACCACTGATGGCGGCGTGAGAGACGATGCCGAGAATTCTCTGTTGCAACTCAGACTCGAAGCCGTTCACGACCGACAACACCACACTAAGTACGGCAACAGCAAGGCCTATGCCAATCATCGAAACTAGCGAAATAAATGAGATAAAGCCATGTCGACTTGTCGCACGCAGATAGCGTACGGCCATGGACAATTCGTAGGGCTGTCGCAGCATCACTCGTAGCGCAAAGCATCCGCCGGGGCCACAGCAGCCGCGCGGCGGGACGGATAGATCGTGGCCAGCAGCGCGATCACCAAAGCCACAACCGATATCAGGGTGACGTCAAGCAACTGGACTTCGGACGGCAATTCGGTCACATAGAAAACGTCGCCGGGCATGATTTCGAAGTTAAAGGTTCGTTCCAGCCATGGAAATACGGTCTTGACGTTGAAGGCAAGGGTAAGTCCTAGTACGAGGCCTAGGAGCGTGCCGGCGACTCCTATCAGCGCGCCCTGAATTATGAATATTCTCGACACACGCCGAGGATCCAGACCATAGGTGCGAAGAATAGCGATATCTTTTTTCTTGTCTGTCACAACCATGATCAGTGACGCCACAATGTTGAACGCCGCGACAGCAACAATCAGTAATAGAAGCAACGCCATCATCGTTTTCTCAATACGAATGGCCTGAAAATAATTACGGTTCTCGATCGTCCAGTCGGAATAGGTGGGGGAGCCGTCTATTGACTCAGGAAATCTGCCGGCAAGCTCGCGGACGTCGAGCGGATCTTCCATACGAACTGCGACACCCTCGGCACGGCCCGCAAAACCCTTGAGCTCACTCGCGTCAGTCAAATGTACAAGCGCAAGACTGGCATCGTGATCCTGAATCCCCGCAACGAAGATGCCGCTCACAAGAAAACTTCGCAGTAATGCCGTCGGTCTGCCATCGAGTACTTTGGGTACAAGAAGGTTGACCCGATTACCGACGACGACACCCAGATTGAGCGCCAGAATTCGGCCGAGAATGATCCGTTGCGCCCCGGCTTGCAGATCATCCAAACGGCCGACTGTGAGAGCATCACCGATCTGAGATACGACCGCTTCTTCCTCCGGCAGGATCCCGCGGACGATGCCCGGGCTCAAGTTGGATCCCGAGCCCAACATTGCCTCCACCTGCACGTACGGCGTTACACCGGTAACTCCCGGTAGCTGCATGAGCTGCGCCTTGAGTACCTTCCAGTCTGTCACGCCCTCTTGGGGGTTCGCCAGCGTCGCATGTGCGGTCATGCTCAGAAGACGGGTACGAAGCTCGGTCTCCAGCCCATTCATCACGGAAAGAACCACGATAAGGGCAGCGACACCGAGTGCCATACCGAACAGAGATGCCAACGTGATAAACGAGGCGAAGCCGCGACGCCGGCGGGCCCGCAAATAACGCAGCGCAATAAAACACTCCAATGGATAGAACATTGCTCAACATTAAAACACAGCCGTTCGCAGCAGTCGTGATCCGGAGACTCTCGGAAAAATCGATTTTACTGCCGCTAGGGTCCGCTCTCATCGCCACGCCGGCTTGTTTCGCCAGTATTTAAAACTATCGAATAACAATGAGTTATGTAATAACTCTAGACCCAATTAGAGCTCGCGCAGAACTGTGACGCAGCGCCCAAACTCGCAGACGCTGCGTTTCTCGGACTGCATCGCGGTGGTATATTCAATCCACAACGCCCAGGGAGAAAACTGTGCTCAAGAAACTCATTACATGTGGCCTGCTGGTGCTCTCACCCTTGGCGACTGCAGATAGCCTGCTGCTGGATGGTCTCGATGTTGCCAGCGCAAGCAGCCACTCGCGGCCGGTCCGGGGTACCAACATGGAACGCGTGCAAGCAGACTTTGGTGCGCCGACAAGCCAGCAGGCGGCCGTTGGCGAGCCACCTATCTCTCGCTGGGACTATCCTAACTTCACGGTCTATTTCGAGTATGACCTCGTCATCCACGCGGTGGTAAACCAGTAATCGCCCGACAGCGGCGGTTTGCCGCTGGATCGTCCTCCGAAGGCTCCGGCAGTCACATCGAGCGAAAGCGCTGTGGCAACTGCGCGACATTTACGACCTTGCACTGACAACACGGGTCCCTATGGGATAATTCGCCCGGATTTCTCAGGTGTAGGATGCCAATGGACCCAGACGATGGCCTGCTCCGGCTAGGACTGCCGGGAACGCAACACTCCCGCGTTCGATGGGGGCAGCTCTACGGATCGGCACAGAGTCTTGCGGTGGCACAAGCTGCCAGCGAGTACTCGGGGCTACTCTGCGTGGTGACGAATTCGGCTGCCGCCGCTGACCGGCTGGAACGGGAGTTACGATTCTTTATGAGCGACCCAACCGTCGGTCGCTTTAGCGATTACGAGACTTTGCCCTACGACGTCTTTTCGCCACCGCAAGAACTGGTAGCCGAGAGACTTGCGACTCTATCGAAACTCGCGCACGGCCACTCCGGCGTTCTCGTCGTCAACTCGCAGGCACTTCTGACTCGGCTGCCGCCGCCCGGATATATCGCGGCACATTCCATATCTATCCAAGTCGGCGAGCACCTTAACCGACAGTCCATGCGCGAACAGCTGGTCAGTCACGGTTATCTGCATGTCGAGAACGTCATAGCTCCCGGTGAGTTTGCGGTTCGAGGATCACTGCTGGACGTATTCGCCACCGGAGCCGAAGACCCAGTGCGCATCGACTTGTTCGATGAAGAAATCGAAAGCCTGCGACTTTTCGATCCCGAGACCCAGCTCACCAGTGGAGAGGTTGAACAGATTCGAATCCTGCCCGCGAGAGAATTTCCCTTCGACACTGATTCAATTCGTGGCTTCAGGCAGCGTTTCCGGGATCATCTCCCGGGAGCACCGAATCGTTCGATCGTCTACCGCGACATATCCGCGGCGCTGTTGCCTGCCGGCATCGAATATTATCTACCGCTGTTTTTCGATACGACGAGCTCGTTACTCGATCATCTTCCGGACGACGCGCTGCTTGTCTTTATCGAAGACGCCGTGGAGAGTCTGGATTCCGGCTGGACGCTCGTTCAGGAACGCTATGCGCAGCTCTACGGCGATCCGGATCGGCCGATCCTGCCCCCGGATGTCGCGTTCTGGAATCCTAAGACACTGGAGAAAAAACTTCGTGATCGGGCTAGCATTCAGGTGTGCGCTAAAGAGTTACCGACCGCCGGGAACACGCTCACATTCAATGCCGGTACCGCTCACCCACTGAGCTCCAGCCAGGCAGGTGAGCGCGATTCCATCGCTCGCTGGTTGGAAGCCGACGACTCAGTTCGTACGCTGATCGTCACTAGGTCCCGCGGGCGCCGAGAAGTCCTGACTGAGCTACTACACGGTCGCGGACTCGACCCGATCGAGGTATCGAGTTGGCAAGACTTTTTGTCAGGCGAGCGGCGTCTGAGTATTACCGTAGGCGAACTCGAGGAAGGCCTCGCATTACCGGACAAGCGACTCAAGGTTATCACCGCCGAGCAGCTCGGTGTTGACCGTCCCCGGCAGAGAAGTCGGCGCAGACATCGGCGAGGACTGCGAGACCCCGATGCCATTGTCAGAGAGCTGACAGATCTGCGGGTCGGTGCGCCCGTGGTCCACGAGGAGTATGGCGTTGGCCGTTACCAGGGACTCACGAGCCTGTCGGTACTCGATGTCGACGAAGCGATGACAGAGTTTCTATTGTTGGAATACGCGGGCGGCGACAGATTATACGTCCCTGTCTACAACCTACATCTCGTAACCCGCTATACCGGAGCGTCTCCGGAGCAGGCGCCATTGCATCGCCTCGGGTCGGACCAATGGTTGAAGGCAAAGCGCAAAGCGGCGAAACAAGTGCGAGATGTCGCCGCAGAGCTACTCGGTCTCTACGCACAACGAGCGGCCCGGCAAGGCATTGCATTTTCACTCAACGAGGATTTCTACCAGCGCTTTGCGCTCGAATTCCCGTTCGAAGAGACTACCGATCAGCTAGAAGCGGTACAGCAAGTTTTAAGCGATCTGACGAACAGGCGGCCGATGGATCGAGTGATCTGCGGTGATGTCGGATTCGGCAAGACGGAGGTCGCGCTCAGGGCGGCATTCGTCGTTGTCCATGCAGGTTATCAGGTGGCGGTTCTGGTTCCTACGACACTCCTCGCCCAGCAACATCAGCGTACCTTCTCGGATCGCTTCGCCGACTGGCCAGTGCGAGTCGAGCTCTTGTCTCGCTTCCGCAGCAGCAAGTCCACCGATGCAGTCGTGTCGGGACTGAAGGACGGCACAGTCGATATCGTTATCGGTACCCACAAACTATTTAGCGGCGATATCAACTTCAAGCGCCTCGGACTGGTCATCATCGACGAAGAGCACCGCTTCGGAGTTCGACAGAAGGAGCAACTGAAGAAAATGCGCGCCGATGTCGATATGCTCACGCTAACGGCAACGCCCATTCCCAGAACTCTCAATATGGCCCTGGGAGGACTTCGAGATCTATCATTGATCGCAACCCCGCCAGCTGGGCGTCTGTCGATAAAAACATTTATCGGCGAGTGGAGTAATCAAGCCATACGTGAAGCCGTCTTACGCGAGATTCGACGTGGCGGACAGATCTATTTTATCCACAACCGAGTCCAAGACATCGAGAAGATCGCGTCGAAGCTGCAAGAGCTGCTTCCGGAGGCGACAGTCGAAGTCGCCCACGGACAGATGTCGGAACGGACACTTGAAGGTGTCATGCTGGACTTCTACCGCCAGCGATTCAACTTGCTCGTGTGCACAACAATCATCGAGAGTGGTATCGACGTTCCGACCGCCAACACGATCGTGATCAACCGTGCCGATCGCCTCGGACTCGCACAGCTTCATCAGCTGCGAGGAAGAGTCGGCCGCTCCCACCACCAGGCCTATGCCTATCTCATTGCGCCGCCGGCGCGTTTATTAACCGCAGACGCGACGAAGCGACTAGAAGCAATCGAAGCCATGGAGGAACTGGGTTCCGGCTTTATCCTCGCGACACACGATTTGGAGATTCGTGGGGCGGGAGAGTTACTCGGTGATGAGCAAAGCGGCCAGATCCAGGCTATCGGTTTCGCACTCTATAACGAGTTACTGGCAAGGGCCGTGGCCTCGTTGCGCGCGGGGCAAGAACCTGACCTGCAAGATCCGTTGGAGCACGGCCCGGAGATCGAACTTGGACTGCCCGCGCTGATCCCTGACGACTACATGCCCGATGTGCACATGCGTTTGGTTCATTACAAACGTATTGCGAGCGCCTTGTCTGCGGCGGACCTAGAAAAATTGCAAATCGAGCTGATCGATCGGTTCGGCCTATTACCTACGGCAACGCAGACACTTTTCGAACTAACCCGGCTCAAGTTGCTCGCGCAACAACTGGGTGTAACGAAGATTCAGGCGGAGAACAGGGGCGGCACCCTACGCTTCGGCGAGCGCGCCACTATCGACCCGATCGTGCTTGTCGCGATGGTGGAAGATCAACCGGAGGCCTACAGCCTCGAGGGACCTTCCAAGCTGCGCTTTCGCTGGGCGCTGGAGCGGGACGAAGAACGAATCGGTGCTGCAGAGACCCTGCTGGTACGACTCGGTGCCACAAACGACGCTTCCGCCGCGGCCTAAACCGTCCCGGAGCGGCTAGTTCTCTCCACCGACCGTGACGCCGCGGTGACCGTCACGTTCTCCCGATGCGAGCTATAATTGTGCTATGCGAATCTCATCCATCAAACGAGTGTCGTTCTGGCTCGGGCTGCAATGCGGATTCCTGGCTGTCTGCTCCGCCCAGGGTGTTTCAGACTCACAAAACGTTTTAAACGTGACCGAAAAAGCTAGCGAGACACTGCCAAAGTATCGGATCGAGATCATCGTCTTTGCCTACCATGATTTTGACCCCGTAGAAGAACGATTCGAGCAAGCGCCGCGAGGTACTCTGCTAGATCTGCTCAACCCAACGTTGCTACAAACCGATTCGCGCATCGAACCCGATGTTTCGGCTCGACTGATGGAGTTATTACTGAGTCTGGATGAGGACCGGCCCGCTCTTATCCCGACCGAATCGGGCGGAGCAACCGGACAGCTTGAGGCGCTTCCGGAGCAACCACTCAGCGTCACACCGCTGGGGCCGGACCTTATTACCGCGAACCATTCCCAGCCACCTGCCACGAAGGAAACGGATGCCCAGGAGAACTTCGCAACCGAGCAATTCACCGCGGGGCCTGCCGAAGATCGTCTGCGCGCTAGCGAAGAATCCTGGTATCGGCTTCTCGGTGCCGGGGAACTCGAACTGACGGACACCTACGACCGGCTCGAGCGGCTGGATGCCTATACGCCCTTGGTTCACGGCGGTTGGGTACAGGACGGCTTCCCCGAAGACCAGGCATTGCCCTTCGATCTGTCCCTGCTAGGAACATTCAATCCGCTTGGGACGATCATGCTGCATGTGAGGCGATACTTGCACGTGACCGTCGCGCTTCGCTATCAGGCCGAGCGAGCGGTTGGGGAACCTCTAGTCCCCGCAAGCATCGGGCTGGAAGAAGTTAGTTTCCCTGCTCGGTATGATCTAAATACCCAACGTCGTACTCGCAGCGGCGAACTACACTTCTTCGATCATCCGGCGTTTGGCGTGCTCGTGCTGGTCAGACCTCAGCCGGAGACGCCACGGACGCCGGCAGAAGAGTTGGCGCCGGCAGCCTAACTTCTATGTGCTAGGCTTGAATTGCGCCTTTGTGAATCGGTTGCCGTGATAAGAGGTCCTCACGAGCCTGGGCAATCGCGACCTCCAGAGTGTACTTTCCGTTCAGTTTGCCGCCCGCAACGCCGATGTGAACTGCGATGTAGCGTCCATGACGCCCGCGCGGGTTGTGCAGACCCAGGCCACACACATTGGCGGCAATCAGCTGCGCCAGAGCGCGAACCTCGTCGATCCCTTGACCGAGTGTCAACGCGATAAGGCTGTGCTCGTCCGCGCGCGCACATAGATCCGCGGACCGTCTCAGGGCACCGGAGACCTGCCCAGCGATCATGCGTAGGCATGAATTGGCCGCTTTGGCACCAAACGTTTGACGGTAGACGTCCAAATCAACTACATCGAGTAGCATCACGGCTACGTCACGTCCATTTCGTCGGCCCATGCGACAATCTCGCTCCGCAAGCTCCAGGAAGTAGTCATAACGGAGCAGACCCGTGACCGGTTCTCGCCGATCCAACTTGGCCAGCTCCTGACGCGCCCTTTTAATCTCGCGCTGCATGATTCTAAGTTCTACGTTCGCGCCGCTGCGCTTCTCTTCAGATAGTGGAACTAGCGTCAAAACGAAGAGCTTGAGCGCACCGCGCGGGCCGTACAGAGGCTCTACCCGCAGCTGGCTGACCCAATTCGACCCATCCTTATGCGAGTCCACAAACGTCGCCTCATAGGACTCGCCCTGATCCAGCGCCGCCTGCAACTGGTCAACGTCGTGCTGACCCAGGATACCGTGGCTTAGCAAGGGCAAGCGCCGGCCTACTAATAGCTCGTCGGCGCTGTAGCCACTGCGACGTTCGTACGCCGGATTGGCGTAGACGACCGGGAAGTCAGGATCACATGCATCCACGACGACGATTCCCGCGGAGCTTAACTCAAGAATTTGCTCCAGAATCTGGCGGCTCAGCTGCTTCACTTTGGATCCGGGTTCCTTCCCAGAGATAGCTGATCAATGCTGGCCGAAACCCCGCGCGCGGATCAAGGACACACATCACAGCCGAATGACAGCGTCGCCGGACAGCAGACTTATGTCATGGCAATCAGGTCCGGGACGAGCCTATCGAGCAACGCACCGACGCGCTGCATGCCGAGACTGGCGTAGCGCTCAAGCTGAGCATCGATCGTCGTGTCACCTGGCCCCCGTCCGGCGGCGTGGTTGACCGCAACGGCACACACCGCATAGGCGATACCGAGCTCCCGAGCTAAAGCTGCTTCGGGCATGGCGGTCATCCCCACCATGGCACACCCGTCTCGCGCGAGGCGGTTGATCTCCGCAGCTGTCTCCAGTCTCGGACCCTGGGTCACGCCGCAGACACCTGCGCGAACCGGACAACCGATCGCCTGCGCAGCTGCCGCGATCCGCCCACGCAGCTCGGGATCGAATGGCTCCGAGAACTCGACGTGATCGAGTTCGTCGTTGCTACCGTCGTAGTAAGAGTGTTCACGACCCCAGGTGTAGTCGATAAGCTGATCTGGAATCGCCAGCGCACCGGGCTCGAAGCCGGGGTCGATCGCTCCCACCGAATTGATAGCTAGACAGCGACGTACACCATGTTGATACAAGCTCCATAGGTTCGCCCGATAGTTCACGGCATGAGGTGGAATCTTTTGCTTCTCTCCATGGCGTGCGATACACGCGATCGGGGACCCGCCGAAGGAGGCTGTGAGAATCGGGCTCGACGGTGGTCCGAACGGAGTCTCGGTAGCGCTGCGAGTCGCGATCGTCAGGCCGAGATAGTCGAGACCACTGCCGACGATAAGTCCCAAGTTATGATCCATCACGATGCCAACGCGAACAACGAAGGTAGTCCTCGCCAGTAGCCCTTGTAATCCATGCCACAGCCGAAGACATAGACGTCATCGACGTTGAGTCCGACGAAATCAACCTCGGGCCGGGACGCGGATACGCCGACCGCTTTAGACACCAGGACCGCTGAGTAGATTGCCACGACACCGAGTTGCTGTAGGGCCTCGTACAGCGCGTGCAAAGTAAGCCCTCGATCGAGAATATCGTCCACTACCACAACAGTACGACCGGCAAGATTAGCTGAGGGCGGAACGGGCCAACTCAATTCGCCCCCGGTCAGGAGATCACCGTAACGTGTGCCGTGGACGAAATCGAACTGATAGGGAAATGTCAGGCGGCGACAGAGTTCCGTCGCAGTGAACACACCGCCACGCATCACGGCCAACACAACGGGATTGTCGTGCTGAACAACTTGCGTCACTGCCTCCGCCATGCGTGTGATCGCCGCAGCCACCTGCGTTTCGGTATAGATTTCCCGTGCGGATTTAAGCGCTGCCAGTGCTTCTTCGATCGCCTCGCTGCGGCCCATCTCGGTCAGCCTTCGAGGCGGAGCTGCGGTGTAGCGGATAGATTCTTTATCGTTCGACGAGCCTCTCGCCACGCGGCTGAAGATCGCAGCGCTTCCCATTCCTGGCGTCGTTGGCCACGAAGTCGAATCAGATGCAGCTGCGAAGGGGGGCTCAGGTAATCTCCCAACGCGTCGATCACCAGCGGAATTTCTCCCGGTGAGTTGCACAACAGGATCATGTCACAGCCTGCGGCAATAGCTTTAAGTGCGCGTTCCGCGCAGTCGCCTACGACGTTCGCTGCGGCCATCGCGATATCATCAGAGACAATCGCACCGCCAAAACCGAGCTCGTTACGCAACTGCTCTTTGAGCCACCACGATGAAAAGCTCGCAGGGAGCGGATCGACCGCGGGGAAGCTGATGTGGGCCACCATGACCGCATCCAGCCGCGAACTGATGAGATGCCGGTACGGCTGGAGATCGTCCCATAAGTCATTGAATTCCCTAGGATCAGAGGCCGATTCCGCGTGCGTATCACTGACCACGCCGGCATGCGTCGGAAAATGTTTGGCGGTGACGACCATCCCTGCTTGGTGTGCACCGGTCGCGAATTCGGACGCTAATTGGCTTACGGCGGTTGCACTCGAGTGTAGTGCGCGGTCACCTATTACATCGGCCAGGCCGCGATCGAGATCGACGACCGGCGCGAAGCTAAGATCGATATCGACTGCGCGTAGCTCTGCTGCCATCAACCAACCGAATGCTCGCGCCGCTGTCAACGCCTGCGCCATGTCCTCATCGTAGAGATGGCCCAGGCTTCGCATTGTAGGTAAACGGGTAAAGGGCTCGCCGAAGCGTTGCACACGGCCGCCTTCCTGATCTACTGCCACCAGAAGCGGCGGCTCACGCGCAGCGTGAATCGCTGCGACCAGACGCTCCAGCTGTTGCAGGCTCTCGAAGTTTCGACCGAAGAGGACAACCCCACAGACCACTGGTGACTTAAGCCAGGCTAGTTCTTCCTCGGCGACCGAGGTGCCCTTTAGATCGATCATGAGTGGACCCAGTGACACAGGATTTCTAGCGCCGAATTTCCACGACCGTACCGGGCTCCACGAGGTCGAAGAGCTTGACGATGTCGGCGTTGCTCATGCGGATACAGCCCAGGGAGCTGGCTACGCCGAGTGGCTCGGACGGCGGTGTGCCGTGGATATAAATATAACGGCGCATCGAATCCTCCGCTCCAAGCCGGTTCCGCCCGACTTCGGTTCCGGAGAGCCACAAAATTCGCGACAGAATCCAGTCACGGTCGGGGTAGGTCTGGGCGAGTGCATCGGAGTAGATCTCGCCCGTCGGACGCCTGCCTTGAAACACGGCTCCCTCCGGCTCGCCCGCTCCGATCTTGGCGCGGATGATGTGGCGACCTCGCGGCGTCCGGTAGCTGTCAACACGCTCACCGGGTCCATATTTGGATGTCGACACCGGGTAACTCTCGACAAGTTCGTCGTTCTCGAGCAAATCCAGCCTTTGAGCTTCCAGGCTGATACGCAGATGCCGCCTGATCATGCGCCGGTCTCTACTGCGTTATCGCATGACTCACCCATCGGCTCGAGACTCTCCCAGCTCCTGCAACCATGATAGCAGCGCCCACAGTCTCACGACGGATCTGATTTCGAACCTTAGCTACCTCACCTAGTCGAGTTCGCCTAGCGGCGCTCGAAGATCGCTAGCACCTCTACGTGACGGGTATGCGGGAACATGTCCGCTATGCCCACCGCGCGTAGCCGATACCCTTGCGAGTCGACTAACTCCTTCGCATCCCGTGCCAGGGTTCCAGGGTGACAAGACACATAGGCGATACGGCGTGGACCCATACTCGCCATTTGCGTGACGGCAACATGCGCACCGGAGCGCGGTGGATCCAGTACGACGAGATCCCACGACTCGCGCATGAAGCTCCATTCGGGCTCGGACAGATCAGCCGTAACGAACCGGGCATTCTCCAAGCCGTTATTGCGTGCATTGTGCGCCGCACGGGCGACGAGACCACCCTCGCCTTCAACACCGAGCACCGTAGCAGCCCGACTCGCAAGTGGTAAACTGAAGTTACCGATACCGCAGTAGAGATCCAGGATCCGATCGGACGACTCGACGCCCAGCTGCTCGGCCGTCTGACCGACCATTGCCGCGTTAACCTGTGCGCTGACCTGAATGAAATCCGTCGGCGCAAACTCGAGTGTCACGCCAAACTCGGGCAAGTTGTAAGCGAGTAGTCTGCTCTTCGACGGCTCAAGCGCCCGAACTGTTCCCGGCCCGCCGCGTTGCAGATAGACGTCGATATCGTGCTGCTGTCCGAATTCTCTAAACAACCGCAGATCTTCTTCGCTGGGCTCGTCCAGTACGCGTAAAACTACGGCTCGAGCAGACTCACCCTGCGCAAGCTCCGCCTGTGGCAGCCGCATCTTCAAGGTCGTCTGGCCGATCAGCTTCGCGAGCTCTCCGGGCAGCCCGTCCAAAGGTTTAACGAGGACACGACAGCTCGACATGTCGGTGATAAGCCGGGCGGCCCGCTCTTTGAAGCCGACGAGTACACGGCCCTTGCCGGCGACGAATCGAATGCCGAGACGAGCACGACGGCGGTAATACCACTCCGGACCAGTAATCGGGGCTAACCACTCCGCAGGCTCAAGGCCGGCGATCCGCGCCAGGGCCTCTCTGACGACCGTTTCTTTGAACTCAATCTGAGCCGCATAGTCCAGATGCTGTATAGCGCAGCCGCCGCAGCGGCCGAAATACGGACAAGGCGGATCGACGCGGGTTTCGGCCGACCGCAGTATCTCGATGAGGTCTGCCTCTTGATACCGCCGTCTCCGGCGTTGCGGGGCGAGGCGTACGAACTCACCTGGCAACGCGCCAGAGACGAATACTCGGTGCCCGTCTAGATTTGCAACGCCCAGCCCGTCGTGGGTCAGGTCGATGATCTCTGCGTCCACATAGGCTGGACTACTCGGCATCGCGACCCGAGCGCCATGCTGCTAAGAACTTGTCAAAATGGGGGCTCTCAGCCTGCTCCAACTTGGCCCTGAGCTGCTCAAGCTCAGCGTTATAGCGAGTCTCGTCCAGAATTCCGCGAACAAGCTGGAAGCGGAGATAGATCAGATAGGTGTTGAGCGCATCCGTTTCACAATAGTCTCGAATCGCGCTCAGCTCCCCCACCTGGTAACGGTCCCATACCTGATCGCCGCTCATGCCGAGTTTGCCAGGAAACCCAAGTAGCGTGGCGACTTGCTGCAGCGATGACCGCGCGCCAATCTGAAAGCCACTGAGCACATCCATTAAATCGAGGTGCCGCCAATGAAATCGACTCAGGTAGTTGTTGTAGCGAAATTCCCGATCGCTATCACCCATTTCCCAGTAGTGCTCTGCGTTGACACCGTGAAGTAATGCGCGATAGTTCAATACCGGTAGATCGAATCCCGTGCCATTCCACGAAACGAGTTCCGGCGAATAACGCTCGATACCGTCATAAAATCGCCCCACGATATCTTTCTCTGTCGCGTCGATATCACCTAACGTGAAGACATGTAGCTCATCGCGGCTCCGCAACACCGCTGATATCGCCACGATCCGGTGTTGTGGCAACGGTAGAAAATCTGTTTGTCGCGCCTGACGCTGTTTGAAGAACATGATTTTAGCGACAGAGTCGTCGTCTAGATCGTCGACACCATGCAGACGTCGCCCGAGTTCCACATCTGGAACAGTCTCGATGTCAAAGACGAGCGTATTCACATCAGTTTCCCAAGCTATCGGCATTCATCAATACTGCGACTGCAACTATAAGACCAGCTTCATCCGTCACCGAAACGTGACCGCGACCGATACCGAGCCGCTCGCACATCCGGCGGCCCCTTGCTGAATAAATTATCTGTGGCTGCCCCCAGTTGTTCGGCACCATACCAACGTCTCGAACCCACATACCATGAGCGAACCCCGTTCCCATCGCTTTCACCACGGCTTCCTTCACCGCAAAACGCATTGAGAGAAAGCGTACGGGATGTTTGCTGGTAGCGAACAGCTCACGTTCTTCGTCCAATAGAAGTCGATCCGCGAAGCGCTCTCCGAATCGTTGCCAAGTCATCTCGATCCGGGAAATTTGAACAATATCGGTACCGACGCCGAATACCATCCTCAGCGAACCTCCTGCATAAGCGTCTTCATATCAGCCACAGCCTTAGCGAAGCCGTCGAAGACTGCTCTGGCTACGATCGCATGGCCAATATTGAGCTCGACGATCTCTCGGATAGCGGCGATCGGCTGAACATTATGATAATGAAGACCGTGGCCTGCGTGGATCCGCAAACCTAGCCTTGTTCCGAACTCAGCCGCTGTCGTGAGCCTCGTTAGCTCGCGAGTTAGAGCTTGGGGGTCATTGGCGTCAGCGTACGCGCCTGTGTGCAGTTCAACGACTCTGGCACCACAGGCCACGCTCGCCTCGAGCTGCGCCGGCTCCGGATCAATAAACAAGGAGGTCCGAATGCCGGCGGACTCCAATCTCTCGCACGCGGCTCTGATCCTAGCGGCTTGGCCGGCCACATTCAGCCCCCCTTCCGTGGTTAACTCCTGCCGATTCTCCGGCACTAGGCAGCAATCTGCAGGGCCTGCGTCCACGGCAATAGCCAGCATCGAATCGGTGACGGCCATCTCAAGATTCACGCGAGTGTCCAGCAGCCGTTCCATGAGTTGCAGATCCCGCTCCTGGATGTGGCGACGGTCTTCCCGCAAATGAATGGTGATACTGTCTGCGCCAGATCGCTCGGCGAGTAGCGCAGCTGTAACCGGATCCGGATAACGCGTGCCCCGTGCCTGTCGAAGCGTCGCAACATGATCGACATTGACACCCAACAAGATAGGCGCGTACCGGCTCATAATCCTACCCCGCTGTCTAAGATCTCTCTGAAAACCGACCGCGTGTTCAGCGGTCGTTCACCGAGATAGACGCTCAGCACTCGCGACAGCAACCGCTTCGCTGCTCGCAAGCTATCGTCATCATCCAGTTTCTCATCCCGCAAGGAAATAAGCTCTCGACCCCAATAGGAGTCGCCCCCACTCACGGAACCTGCCTCGGGCCGGGCACCAACTTCTGGTTCGAAATGATAGCGGCGTTCCGCGCAAATTGGCTCACCCGTCTCGGTATCGTGGTGTAGGTTAAGTCCGTAACCCAACGCCTGAAGAAGACGCAGCTCGAACAGCCTGAGCACCATCGAAGTGTTGGCTCGAGTCACGAGATCGGCGAGGGCTCGACTATAACAGGAAAACACCGAGACATTAGCGTCGCCTCTGGCCACGAGCCGCAGCACTAGTTCGTTCAGATAGAATCCCGCGAGCAGCCTTTCGCCGCTAAGCTCACTAGCTGGCGGCCGAAGTTCTACATGGGTAAGACGACCAAGCTCACCTCTACGCACCCAGGAGATCTGCAGTGCCAGGAAGGGCTGTAAGATCGCTCGCTGGCCGCCTTTCGGACGCCTCGATCCCTGAGCGACCAAGGTCACCAAGCCGTGATCACGGGTCAAGCAATCGATAAGCTGGCTGGTGTTTCGATAAGGTCGGTGGTGCAGGAGATAGGCGTACTCCAGCTCTACGCTCTCTCTATCGGCCATGATCGAAGTCAATACGGTCGGCAATCACTTCGCGAGCAACACGTCTCACGGTCGTCGTCATTACACTCCTGCTAGGTCGAAACCCATTTTATTCAGGTCCCGCTGATTGTCGGCCCAATTGTCGCGTACTTTAACCCAGAGTTCGAGGTGAACGCGCTCTCCGATTAACTCTACTAACTCAAGGCGAGCCGCACGACCAACAGCCTTTAGAACTCTACCACCTTTGCCGATAACGATGGCCTTGTGACTGTCGCGTTGAATCCAGATCAAGGCATGTATCAATGTTTGATCCTTCTCCCTCTTCCCGATGTGTTCTACATCGACCGTCAAACCGTAGGGCACCTCCTTATGCAGCGCTGTGAACAGTTTCTCGCGGACAATCTCCGCAATACGAAACTGCAGACTCCGGTCGGTTACCATCTCTTGCGGGAACATCGCCGGACCGTCCGGAAGCCGATTAAGAATCTCGTCCAGCAGCTCGCTTAGATTCTCGCCGTTGCGCGCCGAGATCGGCACGAACGCAGCGAACGGAAATTCGGCTCCGACCGTTTTCAGTATCGGCAAAAGCTTAGTTTTCGCGCCAACGTAATCGATCTTGTTCAAAACCAGTATCGTCTTGTCCGCTTGCTCCTGGAGCCGCTCCGCAAGTTGATGATCCTGCCGAGTAAATTTAAACCCTTCGACAACCATCAACGTCACATCCGCTTCCGCCAAAGCCTGATTAATCGTTCTCGCCATTAAGCGATGCAACACACTCTTCCTGCTACGCTGCAATCCTGGCGTGTCTATGAAGACAGCCTGATCCAAGTCGCGGGTCAAGATTCCCAGGATGCGGTGCCGGGTCGTGTGAGCTTTAGGGCTGACAATACTGACCTTCTCGCCGACCAGGGCATTGAGCAGGGTAGATTTCCCGACGTTCGGTCGCCCAACGATAGCGACGTAGCCACAACGGGATTTAGCTCTTTTCGTCACGATCGTGTATCGAAAGCATTCGGTCAGCTGCGTTTTGCTCGGCTTCTCGGCGACTTTGGCCGTGACCCTCTACACAGGCTGCTGTCTCGGCGACTTCGCACACCACGACGAATGACTGTCGATGAGGCTCGCCAGAGACAGATCTTACTGTGTAAACGGGCAAACTGAGACCGCGCCCTTGAAGGTATTCCTGAAGCTTGGTCTTCGCATCCTTGAGGTTATCGGCATCGGGCAGCTGTTCGAGCCTGTCAGAGAAGAGGCGCGTAACGCACGCGTCAGCCGCCTCAAAACCACCATCGAGCAAGACAGCACCGATAACAGCCTCTACAGCGTTTCCCAATGTCGAGTCGCGGTGCGCACCGCCTGAGCTATGCTCCCCTGGACCCAATATGAGTTGCGGCGACAATTCCAAGTCCCGCCCGAGTTCAGCCAGCGTGGCACCCTTAACCAACGCCGAGCGCAATCGACTGAGATCCCCTTCTGGCGCCAAGGGATGGCGCTCGTATAACTGCCTCGCAACCGCAAAGTTTAGAAACGAGTCGCCGAGAAACTCGAGGCGCTCGTTATTTTTCCTGGCGGCACTGCGGTGGGTAAGTGCCCGTTCCAATAGTTCCGGGCTTCGGAAGCGATACTGCAGATGCTGCTCGGCCCAACGGAGCCGAGCTGTCACCGCTGGATCTCTATCTGCTCGTCAACGACAATCAGGAACCAAACGTCGGCGAGAAATCGAGTACGGCTGTCATACTGAACATGCACGGTATAGCCGTTCCCCCCTGGCGTAATTTTCAATGCATCAGCGTGAAGCGTGATACCCTCGACATACAGCCGGCTGGCGAGATCGAGACGCAGATTGTTGGCCGTCGTACCCTTACCGTCCTGCTCTTCCTTGAGATCATCCAAGACCGCCTTGACGCGTACGCCCTCAAGATAGAGCGGCGTGATTTTCAGCGCTGCCAGCCCGACTATGCCGAACACGATCGCGAGCGTCAGAAAACCCAGCGCGGTGATGCCTGCCTGGCGCCGATGCCCGGGGTCGGTTATTCGATGCGGTCGCCGATGCGGTTCCATAACGGTCCTCCTTGGGCAGGCCAACGCCAGTTCATCCAGATGCGTGTGGCCTTTCCAACCAGGCGATATTCCGGAATAAACTCGACGCCTTCGAAGCGGCTATCTCTACTATTGTCACGGTTGTCGCCCATCATAAAATAATGCCCTTCGGGTACCACATAAGTACCACCCGGACTACGTCGATTTCGCGTGAGCAGCAACAAGTGATCGCTGTCACCGAGCCCCTCGCGAGCCAGCTGCAGTCCCGAATTTCCTTCATACGGCCCTAACACGTCCAAGGATATCGCTACGCCGTTAATCGTCAGCCGCTTACTATCCTGCTCGTAGGTCACCACATCGCCAGGAAGACCAACAACCCGCTTAATGTAGTTAATACTGGGATCGGACGGTAGCTTAAACACAACCACATCGCCGTGGTCAGGTTCACCAATCCCCAATATCTTGGTATTTATCACCGGTAGCCGCAACCCATACGCGAACTTGTTCACAAAAATGAAATCTCCCTCCAATAATGTGGGCATCATCGACCCGGAAGGGATCCTAAACGGCTCGAACAGGAAGGATCTGAGAACCAGTACCAGTAGAAGAACAGGAAAGAATGAACGAGCATACTCGACCACTATGGGCTCATGCCCTACTGAGGAGCCTCCAGCTCCGCTCTGAGCGCCTCGCTTGAGCCGTCGCTTCTTAAGAAAAAACGCATCACCCGCCCAGATCGCTCCGGTGAGGAAGGTAGCAACAACAAGTAGCAATGCGAAGTCCAACGGGAGTTATCCTCTTTCTAACATCTGGGCCGCTGCGGAGTATTGGTCATTTTCTGTCGCCCTGCAATACAGCCAGGAAGGCCGCCTGAGGTATTTCAACCGCACCGAACTGCTTCATCCTGCGCTTGCCGGCCTTCTGCTTTTCAAGAAGCTTGCGTTTCCGGGTGACATCCCCACCGTAAAGTTTCGCCGTGACATCCTTGCGCAGCGCCTTGATCGTGCTCCGCGCAATTATCTGTGCGCCGATCGCCGCTTGAATAGCGACCTCAAATAGCTGCCGGGGGATGATTTTCCGCAGCGTTTCTACAAGTTGTCGCCCGCGCCTGTCCGCCACATCTCGATGCACAATCATCGACATCGCATCGACGCGTTCCTTGTTAATCAAGATATCCATCCTTACGAGCGCCGCGGGCTCAAAGCGAACGAACCGATAGTCAAAGGATGCGTAGCCGCGACTGACAGACTTCAATCTATCGAAGAAATCCAGTACAACCTCTGCCAGTGGTAATTCATAGTCGAGAGAAATCTGGTTGCCGAGATACTGGAGTCGCTTCTGCACGCCGCGCTTTTCCACACAGAGCTTGATTACAGCACCGACATATCTCTGGGGCAGAAGTATGGTCGCCAGAATTATCGGTTCGCGAATTTCGTCAATCTGGTTCGGGTCGGGAAGCTGGCTCGGGTTCTCGATCTGCAAAAGCTCGCCGTCATTGGTTTGAATCTCGTAGACCACGGTAGGCGCGGTTGAAATCAACTCTAGGGCATACTCACGTTCCAGCCGCTCTTGGACGATCTCCAAGTGCAGCATGCCAAGAAAGCCGCAACGAAATCCGAGACCTAGTGTCGCGCTCCCTTCCGGCTCGAAGTGCAGCGCGGCGTCATTCAGCTGTAGCTTCTCCAGAGCATCTCGGAACGCTGCGAAATCATCAGAGTTAATCGGGAATAGACCCGCGAACACTTTGGGCTGAATACGCTTGAATCCCGGCAATGGCACGGTGCCCACTGCACCTGTCTCGCGGATCGTATCTCCAACCGGGGCCCCATTGATCTCTTTGATGCCGGCAATGATGTAACCGACTTCTCCTGCGCTCAAGACTTCCCGGTCGCTCATCTTCGGCGTGAAAACACCCAGTCGGTCAGCCGTGTAGCGACGCCCGGTCGAGCACACCTCAAGGCGTCCTCCTCGCCGAAGCGTGCCGTTGACTACCTTGACTAGCGACACGACACCGACATAGGCATCAAACCATGAATCGATGATCAGAGCCTGTAATGGCGCGTCGACGCGACCTTCTGGAGGTGGAATGGCCGTGATAATTTGCTCGAGAACTTGCGTAATGCCTGCACCGGTCTTCGCGCTAATACACAACGCGTTCTGGGCATCGATACCGATGATCTCCTCAATCTCTTGAATGACCTTCTGCGCGTCGGCCGCAGGGAGATCCATCTTGTTGATGACTGGGACAACATCGAGGCCCTGCTCTATCGCCGTATTACAGTTAGCCACGCTCTGCGCTTCAACACCCTGGGTCGCGTCCACAATGAGTAACGCCCCTTCACAGGCGGCTAGGGAGCGCGAGACCTCATAGGCAAAATCCACATGCCCCGGCGTATCGATCAGGTTCAACTGATACGTCTGACCGTCCTGTGCGTCGTAGTTCAGGGAGACGCTCTGCGCCTTGATCGTGATCCCCCGCTCCCGCTCCAGATCCATGGAATCGAGTACCTGGTCAGCCATCTCCCGGTCACTCAATCCCCCACAAATCTGAATAAAACGATCCGCGAGCGTCGATTTCCCATGGTCGATATGGGCGATAATCGAGAAGTTTCTAATCCGCTTCATAGGGAAGCCAAGTAGGCTTCGACAGCTTCGACATCGAGTGGATAGGTCGACAACTCTCGCCCCTGCGCCACAAGTACCGGAATTCTCAGCCCGTAGCGCTTCTTCAAGGCTAAATCGCCGTCAATATCGACGATCCGAACGTCTGCCCGGTTTTGAAGTAGCGACACCAAGCTTTCGGCTAACTCCTCGCAAAGGTGGCATCCCGGACGGCTGTAGAGCTGTAGCCTTGTCACGGCCCGGGGACGACCCGGAGCTCGTCCAATGTCGTCATCTCGAGCCGACGATGCCACGCCGGCGTAACGACTAGCGTGCCGGAAAAGCCGATCACCGCACCGATAAGGCAACTCAGATCGCTACTACCTACCAGCGAGCCTGCCAGGCCGCCGAGCACCAGCATTGCCCATGGCAGTCCGTGTAAAAGAACGGCGCCGAGTAAGATGTAGCGTACCGGTAGCGAGACGAGCACAGTTTCACCAACCGTCAGCGGAGTCGTCGCCCGGAGTCGAAGTTCACCCACCTTCGGTGTGCGAAACCAGGCGCAGGAACCTTCACATCCCCGACAGCGGGGTGCCGGGAGAAATTCAACGTCGACGAGAGCCCCAGCGTGCACGGCACGGACTCGAGCCCGCGCAGTCATGCATTCCTCAGAATTCATGACCGTTGAACCTCACGTGGAGCCGGCTGGCGCAGTTGTCTATTACTGCGCCCTAAGAGATGTTGCGATCGTTTCCACGGTCCGCCTCGGCACCTCGCCTACCGCAGTTACCTGACGACCGTTGAGATTTAGCGTGAAAGTGTTCGCGCTACCGACCCGGAAATGACCCGCTGCGAACTCTGGCTTGCTCTTGGGATCCTCGATAAAGACAGAGACTGTGGCAAGGCCATCAGAATAGACCAGATGCTCGACAGGATACTGAGATCCGGCGATCGGTCCATGCGTCGCGACCGAAAGCTGAAACCCCTCAGGAAGACGCGCAGCCCGCAGACGCAGAGTATCTTCCGTCCGGACTACCATGGCTGGCGGGCGGAACATCGTGTAGCCCTCGGTATCAATCGTGGGCTCCAGCGCGGAACGTGGAATGGAGTCGGAAATTTCGAGCTGCGTAAACAAGATCTGCTCCAGGATGTTGCCCTGCCCGTCGACAAGTTGCGATTTCAGAGGCATCGCCGTTTCCTGATCCAACCAAAGCATGTAGCCGTAGCGAAATCCGTCTTTTGGCTTGATACTCACGATCTGGGTTTGACGCTCGATGACTCGAGCGCTCTGATGGAGAGTGAATTCATAATGGCGGCGTAACTCGTCGGAGTAGTTGGGCAAAGCTGAAACCAAAGGATTCACATCCCGGCGTTCTTCCAACAAGACGGCACGACGATCCGGCAGTATGCACTGCACTTCATCCCCGTTACGAATAATCTCGCGCGCGACACCGTCCAACGCGAGAATACGCTCACCAATTCGTCCGTCGTCGTTGAGATGAGTAATGTGCAGCGTTTCGGCGTCACCTCCCTGCATATGCACGAAGGTTCCCTGGTAGCTTAACTCCTCAACAGCATGGCTCATGCGTGTCAGCCAGTCTTCAGCGTCTTGGGCCGCGGCCGTCAACGTTGTCACACTGATTGCCAGCCAGACGGCCGGAATGAACACTGTGCGCCCCGGCATTTGCCTTAATCCTCAGCAGGCACCGTATCGATCACACGCCAGACGTCCTGACCGCTGACGACACTAGCGTGGATGGACCGGCGCCCGATTCCGATCGCGACCTCACCGTGGCGAACGAGATAGTTGGTACGGAGTATGGTCGGCTGGATCATCTGCTCGGCGCCGCTGAGAGCGATGCCGGCATCCTGAGGAACCACATAACTTAGTGCAAGATTATTCGGATCCCCGGTAATGGTCTGCTGCTCAGCCATGACCGGTGCGCCGTCGCCCGGGCTGGACTGGGAGCTATAGTTCAGGGCCAACAGCCCTAACACAGCTACACTTGCGGCAATACCCGTTCCCAATACGGGTCGAATTATGCGCACTGCCCAGCTTGGATAGTCTGTAGCCGATCTCGCAGACGGGTTCACCCCACCGAGGGATTGCCGTAACCGATCGCGCAAAACATCTGGGTCCGGACCGAGTAGTTCGCCGCGTAGAGCCGCACCGATAACAGCGAAACGCGCGACCCTCTCACGGGATTCAGAGTCACGCTCGAGCCGCCGTACCAGGAACTCGCACTCCTCCGAGGAGAGTTCATCGTCGGTAAAAGCCGAAATCTGGTCCTGGATCTGTCCTTTCATAGCTGGTCTCTAACTAGTCGCTCTGAACTCATCAATATAGCCTTGACTGACCACTAAAGTAACGGACTAATTCGTTTGTCAATCGCTTCTCGTGCCCTGAAGATTCGCGAGCGAACTGTACCCACGGGACACTCCATTGTCTGCGCAATCTCGTCATAGCTCATTCCCTCTATCTCGCGGAGAAGGATGGCTGTTCGCAAGTCTTCAGGCAAATCATGCATCGCCTTGTTGATCGTCTGGCGGAGCTCCTCCGACAGCGTCAACCCTTCCGGCGTATCTAGGTCTTTGAGCTTCGCGAAGACTTCATATTGCTCTGGATCCTGAAGATCCAGAGCATAGTACGCAGGTCTTCGTCCTGCTGCTACCAGGTGGTTCTTCGCCGTGTTAATCGTGATCCGATAAAGCCATGTATAAAACGCGCTGTCTCCGCGGAACGACGGCGCTGCCCGATAGGCCTTCAGAAAGGCCTCCTGAGCAACGTCGAGCGCCTCGGACGGATCTCTCACGTACCTCATGATCAGCTTAATAATCTTATGCTGATACTTGATCACCAATAGATCGAACGCCGACCTATCACCCTGCTGCACCCGCCGTATCAGCGCCAAATCAGAGACGCGGTCACTGGGCGCACGCTCTGTCGTGGACGCGGTTGATTGCTCCTCGATAGACCCCATATCGCACCAGAAGTTCTGCCAATTCGGGGAAGTAGACCCGGTTTAGAGGCGTTTTGTGACGGGATTGAACTTAAGACGTATTCTAACAGCCTAGCGGAGGCCGGGCGTGGACTCACGGACGAAGCTACTGCATCAGTTCACGGCATTGGTCCGTTGTTCCCTGGCACCGCCGGTAGCCGCCGAAAGGCCGCCTGCAAAGCCCGCCAGTCTTGCGTATGGAACTGATCGCGGAGTAGCAGAACCGTCAGTGTCCCCTGCCCATCGTGCAGGATCAAACGGATCCACCAGCTTGCGTAGCGCGTTCCGGACCTCAGCCGAAGCGCGCTGCGGCCAAGCTCAGGAGCCGCCCACAACCCGTTTGGATATCTGATTAGGACGGGCGAGAATGCAGGCGCCTGTCTCAGCCAATGACCGCCGAGCGCGCCCAGGAGAAACCACCGGATCGACCACGACATCGGCACAGCGATGATGCCGGCCGCGGCCACCCCGTGCAGCAGCCACCACCAAACTACCAGTGTTCGAGAACGCCGCGGCCTAAGAATGAAACTCCGTTCTGATCCGGCTGAGCAGGGCTTCAACGTTCGCGTCGGTGGCGTCATACCGTCCGAGAAGATAGGCATGCAGCTCCGGGTCCGGAAGCTCCAGAAGTGCCTCAAACCGAACCTTATCGTCAACCGATAACGACTCGTAAGATGTCTGCAGAAAGTTAGTCAGTATTGCGTCCAACTCCCGCATTCCCCGGCGGCAGCGCCAACGCAACTTGGCGACTTCGGCGGGCATGCGGCACTAATGTCGCCGTTCGGCTATCAGGCTCTTGATTTTGGCGATCGCTCGACCGGGATTGAGATCCTTAGGGCATGCGTCCACGCAGTTCAAGATGGTATGACAGCGATATAGTCTGAACGGGTCTTCCAGCGCATCCAGCCGCTCCCCGGTCGCTTCGTCCCGGCTGTCGACCAGCCAACGGTACGCCTGCAATAATGCCGCCGGCCCCAGAAACCGGTCTGAGTTCCACCAATAGCTCGGGCACGCCGCCGAGCAGCATGCGCACAGAATACAGGCCGACGGCGCGTCGATTTTCTCCTGGTCCTCCTTGGACTGCAGTCGCTCTCGGTCTGGCGGCGGCGGTGTTCGAGCCTCGAGCCATGGCTTCACGGATGCGTACTGAGCGTAGAAGTTCGTCAGATCGGGGACGAGATCCTTGACGACGGGCAAATGCGGCAGAGGATAGATTTTAACGGGACCCTTCACATCGTCGATCAACTTCAGACAGGCGAGTGAGTTGGTGCCGTCGATATTCATAGAGCAAGAACCGCATATTCCTTCTCTGCACGAGCGACGAAACGTGAGCGTCGGATCGACTTCGCTTTTGATCTTAATCAGCGCATCCAGGACCATAGGACCGCAGTTATCCATATCCACTTGATAAGTATCCAGCTTCGGGTTCTCACCGGACGTAGGATCGTACCGATAGACGAAAAACTCGCGGTTATTCTTGGCGCCTTCGGTCGCGGGATAGGTTCGGCCACGCTGCACTTTGGAATTAGCCGGAAGACTGAATTTAGCCATTCTTAACCCTCTTCCGTGCGCCCATTGCCGCGCGATTAGATTCGATAGATACACAGGTCATGCGTTAGTATGTCCTCGCTTTCGGCGGAACGGTGTCGACTTCATCGGTAAGCGTTTCCATTTGCACTGCTCGACCACCGAAGCGTACATCACCATCGTCGTTGACCCATACCAGTGTATGTTTAAGCCAATTGACGTCATCGCGTTCCGGATAGTCCTCACGTGCCTGCGCGCCACGGCTCTCGGTGCGATAAGCAGCAGACTCGATGGTCCCCATAGCCTGTAGCAGCAGGTTCTCAAGCTCCATTGTCTCTATCAGATCCGTGTTCCAGATCAGCGAGCGGTCCGCGACGGCTACGTCGGCAAAGGAAGCGAAGATTACCTTCAGCGCGTCAATACCTTCCTGTAGAGAGTCTGCGCTGCGAAACACCGCCGCATGGTTCTGCATCGTCCGCTGCATCGCCAACCGTATCTGTGCTGTCCCCACAGAACCGCTGGCGTGCCTAAGCTTGTCGAGACGCGCGATCGCTGCATCGCCCGCACCCTTCGGCAACGGTCGAAGTCTTGCCCCCGGATCGATGAGCTCGCCACAGCGGAGTGCGGCTGCGCGGCCGAATACCACCAGATCAATCAAGGAGTTAGAGCCAAGCCGGTTCGCCCCATGCACCGAGACGCAACCCGCTTCTCCCACGGCCATCAGGCCGGGAACAACCCGTTGCTGATCCTCTGCATTCTGCGTGACAACCTCGCCCTGATAGTTGGTCGGGATGCCGCCCATATTGTAGTGGACAGTCGGCAACACCGGTATCGGCTCCTTGGTAACATCGATTCCGGCGAAAATCCGGGTCGTTTCAGCGATCCCGGGTAGACGCTCCCGAATAATGTCAGCGCTCAGGTGTTCCAGATGCAGGTGGACATGATCCTTCTCAACGCCCACACCCCGGCCTTCGCGAATCTCGATCGTTATCGCCCGGCTTACGACGTCGCGGGACGCCAAGTCCTTAGCATTGGGAGCGTAGCGCTCCATAAAGCGCTCCCCTTCAGAATTCGTTAGGTAACCACCCTCGCCCCGCACGCCTTCGGTGATGAGCATGCCGGGCCCAAAGATTCCGGTCGGGTGAAACTGCACGAACTCAAGATCCTGCAGCGGCAACCCGGCGCGCAGCACCATCGCATTACCGTCACCGGTACAGATGTGCGCCGATGTGCAGGAGAGATAGGCGCGGCCGTAACCGCCGGTCGCGATAATTACCGAGTGACACCGAAAGCGGTGCAGGCGGCCTTCGGCCAGATCGAGCGCGACGACGCCCCGACACTCACCCTCCTCCATGAGGAGATCGATAGCGAAGAACTCTATATAGAATTCCGCATCGTGTTTTAGAGATTGCTGATAGAGCGTGTGCAGCATCGCGTGACCGGTACGATCCGCTGCTGCACAGGTTCGCTGCGCCGTGCCTTCGCCGAAATGGGTTGTCATTCCACCGAACGGGCGCTGATAGATCCGCCCATCGTCTGTGCGCGAGAATGGTACTCCATAATGTTCCAGCTCGATGACCGATGCGGGCGCCTGTTTGCACATGTATTCGATGGCGTCCTGGTCTCCCAACCAGTCCGATCCCTTCACGGTGTCGTACATATGCCAACGCCAGTCATCTTCGCCCATGTTTCCAAGCGCAGCGCTGATACCGCCCTGCGCCGCGACGGTGTGGCTGCGAGTCGGGAATACCTTGGTGATACACGCTGTGGACAAGCCCTGCTCAACAAGGCCGAGTGTAGCTCTTAGACCGGCGCCACCGGCGCCGATGACGACGACGTCATAGCGGTGATCGATAAACTCATACTCGGTACTCATGCCGCCGCTCCAAGCGCGATCTTGAGGACCGCGAAAACGCTTGCGACGACGATACTAATGTGTACAAACGTCGTGAGGACCAGCGCCGACAGCTTTAAGCCGGCGGCGTGAACGTAGTCTTCGATGACCGCCTGCACACCGAGCTGAGAGTGATAGCCCAAAGTCAGCAGCGTAAGAATCATAAGAATGCTAGTGAGTGGCGCCTGCAGCCATGCCGCTACCGTTGCATAGCGGAGATCCGGAAGCCCGAGGAAGGCGAAAACAAGCCACAGGCCCAACAGCGTGAGCGCCACTGCGGATAGGCGCTGGGCCCACCAGTGCTCGAGTCCGTCTTTGGCGGAGCCGAGCCCGAGGACTCGATTAAGCGGTGTAACAAGCCTCACGAAACTTACCTTTTAGAAGATCGCCGCCAGCGAAAAGGCCGTGGTGGCGACAGTCGCTACAACCAGGACAGTCCACCCGCTGGCTCTGATCTGACCGGGCTCGAATCCCAGTCCGAGATCCCAGACAAGATGCCGGATTCCGTTCGCCAGGTGAAAGAAAAAGCAGAAACTCCACGCCGCGTAACATAACTTCAGCCAGCCTGCGTTCAGGATCGTCGCGGCCTGGTCGTAGGCGACCGGACCGCCGGCAAGCGCGATCAGCCAATACGCCAGTACCAGTGCACCGGCAGTCAGCGCTAGTCCGGTCATCCGGTGGAGGATAGATAGAGCGCTCGTTATCTGCAGTCGATGGACCTGCAAATGCGGCGACAAAGGTCGTTCGACCCTGTCCGTCATGCTGTTACCTTCCTAGGGTGACGCAGAAGAGGCAAAGATTAAGGACCCGCTTCTGCTGAAATTCGATAGACCGACCAGCTCGCTCCCAGTCACCGCAACGAGCCGGTGCGGCCCCCAACGGGGTCGCCGATTTCGCGAGGCTTTGTTGTCATGTTCTAGCTTCCTCGCGGGCGCGTCATGTCGCCAGACGAATCCTTTATAGCGCTTTTAGACTCCCGTTCGTGATCCGCTCGAGCCTACTGCGCCGGCGCTTCGTGTATACGGCTAAGTCTGCCAGAATTCGCTGGTTTGCGCATCCTCGTGCGTCGCCTGCCTAGCCGACCACGCGGCCGCTGCACGATCGGCAGCCCCTCTTGACCCGGCCTGATAACCTGTTAAAAGGGGTGACCGCCAATGAAACCGATTCCTGAACAGACACTCGTCGTTTGTCCGTTGCCCGGACCAGGGTTCATCCGCGTTGAGGGCGCAGATGCCGAGGCCTTTCTCCACGGGCAACTGAGTCAGCAGATTCAAGGACTCGGCTCGAACCAAGCGCCACTGGCAGCGTGGCACAGCGCCGCCGGCCGAGTGAAAGCGATCTTTCGTGTGCTCCGCATGGGCGAGGACTGGCTACTCATCACCGACAACGATCTTGCCGATGCCGTGACAGCCGACCTGCGACGCTTTGTGTTGCGCGCCGCAGTCACCATTAGCGATGACAGCGATCAATGGCGAGCGGCCGCGCTGATCGGCGCAACTGATAGCTGGCTCGATCGACACGATATCGATCTTGGACACGACTCAGGCCAACGGGTAGTTGCGAGTGGCTTGAGCTGGCTGCGCGTTGGCCCACAGCTAGTACACGTGATCGGCTCTGAGGCTGCCACCACCAAACTTGAAGCCGAGTTTCCTCGGGGCGCAAGCGATGACGCCGCGATCGCGGAGATTTACCTCGGGCTACCCCGCTTGACGCTGAAACTGCAAGATCGATTCATCCCTCAGATGCTTAACCTCGACCTGCTAGGCGCACTCGATGAGAGCAAGGGCTGCTATCCCGGCCAGGAAATCATCGCACGCACGCAAAATCTTGGCTCCGTAAAACGACGCATGATCCGATTTTCAGCTGATCTTAGCCGCGCGCCGGGGATCGGAACGGCAATACTGAACGAAACCGGCGCTGTGGTCGGCGATGTCGTTCGCTCGTCAAAGACAACGAACAGACTCGAAATCCTGGCCGTGACGAGGCTAGAATGCCTTGATCAGCAATTGGTCAGCGAAATCGAGCCGAGTGTGCCGCTGCGACGAGAATCTCTACCCTATGAGACGCTCAGGCCTCCGGCTTGAGGTGCGGGAATAGCACGACATCGCGAATCGATGCGGAGTCGGTTAAAAACATCACCAGCCGGTCAATGCCGATCCCCAGCCCGGCGGCCGGCGGCAACCCGTACTCCAATGCGCGAATGTAATCGGCATCGTAAAACATCGCTTCCTCATCTCCCAACGATTTCGCTTCAGCCTGCGCTTTGAAGCGCCGAGCCTGATCTTCAGGATCGTTGAGCTCGGAAAAGCCGTTCGCGATTTCTCGAGCGCCTATAAAGAGTTCGAAACGCTCTGTGAGAAATGGATCAGCGTCCATACTGCGCGCTAACGGAGACACCTCGGCCGGAAACTGAGTGACGAAAATCGGTCCACTCAGGTGGTGCTCGACGGTTTTCTCGAACAGCTCGATCTGCAGTTTGCCGGCACCGTACTCGGGTCGGACGTCGATGTTGTGCTTCTTACAAGCGTGTCGCAGGACGTCAATGTCCCGCAACTCGCTATCGTTCAAGTCCGAATTGAAGCGCTTGAGTCCCTGTTCTACGGTAATTTCTTCGAACGCATCACCTAGATCAAAAGTTTCTCCCTGATACTGCACGACGTCCTGACCCAGGAGCGTCCGCGCTGCCTCACGAATCAGGCTTTGAGTCAGACCGATGAAATCCTGGTAGCCAGCGTAGGCCTGATACAGCTCGAGCATTGTGAATTCCGGATTGTGCTGTATCGATATACCTTCGTTGCGGAAACTCCGGTTAATCTCATAGACGCGCTCCATGCCACCAACTAACAACCGCTTGAGATAGAGTTCGGGAGCGATTCTTAAAAACAGGTCCATATCCAACGCGTTATGGTGCGTCACGAACGGCCGCGCCATCGCACCACCGGCGATAGGGTGCATCATTGGCGTCTCGACCTCAGCAAACCCCAGCGTGTCGAGATACGTACGTATGAAGCGAATCAGGTCGATTCGCAGGCTAAAAACTTCGCGCGTCTTTTGATTAACGATCAGGTCAACGTAACGCTGCCGCAACTTCAGTTCCTGATCAGCGATTCCATGCCACTTCTCCGGCATCGGTCGCAGGGACTTTACCAACAAGCGCAATTCATCCGTACGAACCGACAGCTCGCCAGTTTTCGTCTTAAATAGAGGACCGGCAGCACCAACGATGTCACCAACGTCCCACGATTTGAACTCCTGATAGAGCTCGGGCGAAACTCGGTCACGCTCGACGAACAACTGCAGCTGACCAGACCTGTCTTGGATCTTGATAAAACTGACCTTGCCCATCACGCGCTTGGCCATCATGCGGCCGGCGACATGGACCACGGGTGATTCCGCCTCAAGCGACTCGGCGCTATGTTCCCCGTAGCTTGCATGAAGCTCGGCGGCGATCGCATCGCGGCGAAAATCGTTAGGAAAAGCGTTTCCCTTCTCGCGAAGCTGCCCGAGTTTCTTACGTCGTTCTGCGATGAGTCGATTCTCGTTTTGCTCGCCGGTCTCAGCCATTCATCTACAGTCCTTGCTTCAAGCTCTCTTCGAGAAAGCTATCTATCGCGCCGTCGAGAACCGCGCCGGGGTTGCTACTCTCGAGCCCTGTCCTCAGATCCTTGATTCGAGACTGGTCTAACACGTAGGACCGGATCTGGCTGCCCCAGCCAATATCGGCCTTGCTGTCCTCCAGCGCATCGATTTCATCGCGGCGTTTTTGTTGCTCCCGCTCGTAGAGCTTGGCCTTGAGCTGCGCCATCGCCATCGCTCGATTCTTGTGTTGGGAGCGGTCATTCTGACACTGCACTACGATACCCGACGGGAGATGAGTCAGCCGTACGGCAGACTCGGTTTTATTGACGTGCTGACCGCCAGCGCCGCTGGCTCGATAGACGTCAACTCTCAGATCACCGGGATCAATCTCGATAGTAATGTCGTCCTCAAGCTCAGGAGAGACAAATACCGCCGCGAACGATGTATGGCGACGATGCCCGGCATCGAATGGGGACTTTCTGACCAAGCGGTGTACGCCTGTCTCCGTGCGTAGCCAGCCGAACGCATAGTCGCCTGAAAATAGCACCGTAGCACTTTTGATGCCCGCGATTTCCCCGGGAGACAGCTCGAGTATCTCCGCCCCGAAGCCTCGGGACTCCGCCCAGCGCAGATACATCCGCAATAGCATGTCGGCCCAATCCTGGGCTTCGGTACCCCCTGAGCCGGACTGGATATCGAGATAGGCGTTGTGCTGATCCATCTCGCCGGCGAACATGCGGCGAAATTCAAGTCTCTCGACTTCCCGCTTGACCTTGGCAACTTCTTTAGCGACGTCTGCAAGCGTGTCTGAATCCTGCTCTTCCTCGGCCAGCGAGGAGAGTTCCTGAGCCTCGTTCAGGGCGTTGTGAATCTGATCTATCGTACCGACGACGGCCTGCAGAGATGCGCGCTCTTTACCAAGGGCTTGGGCACGATCGGGATCGCCCCAGACGTCGGGATTCTCCAACTCTTTGCCCACTTCCTCCAGACGTTCAAGTTTTCCATCATAGTCAAAGATACCCCCTTAGGGCATCGCAGCGCCCCTGGAGATCGGAGATCATGGCGTTGATCTGATTGGGTTCCATAGCCAGTGTTCAGCGGTCTGTCGGATTAATAGCGATTCGGCGAAGTGGCGGCGAATCATAACGCAATCGGCATGTCTCGCCCACGCGGATTCAGTGCGACACCACTACAGCGTCGAATTCTATATGCTCGACGACTAGCTGGATCGGCGGACCGGCGAAGTAATCGTTCAGTCCTAAACGATAGACGAGCCGGAGAACGTCGCCCTCGTGCCACCCGCCCGATTGTCGATTGAACGCGATTGCTTCGAGGCGTAAATCCGTAGCGACGGGCTCGACTGTCATTTTTAGATGCTTCTCGCCTACCACACGTTGCCGTAATAGCTTGAACCTTCCCTCGAACGCGGGTTCCGGAAATCCCTGGCCCCACGGACCAGCGTCCCTCAGCAATGCCGCAACTTCCACCGTGAAATCCCCCGCCCGTAGTTCGCCATCGGTGAAAATCCGTTGTGCAAGCTGCTCGGGACCAAGGCGTTCCTCTCCCAGTCGCTCCATCGCAGCCTGAAACGCCGGCAACCCTTCCGGGTCCAGTGTTAATCCTGCCGCCATCGCGTGGCCGCCAAACCGTGTCATGAGACCGGGATTTAGAGCGTCTACATCGGCGAGCGCATCACGCAGATGAAATCCAGACACCGAACGACCTGAGCCCTTCAGTGGACCTGAGTCTGTTGGCGCGAAGGCGAATACCGGGCGGTGGTAACGATCCTTAATTCGCGAAGCGACCAGGCCAACAATGCCCTCGTGCCAATCCTCGTGGAACAAACACACAACAGGCGGCAAGCGGCCTGCGTCAAGCATTTCCTCCGCATCGACGAGTCGCACCGCTTCGACCCTCATTCGAGTCTCGATAGAACGGCGTTCTCGATTCAGTGCATCGAGTTGATTAGCCAGCGCCAACGCGTCGTTCTCCGACGCGCTGACCAGGCAGCGCACACCTACGGTCATGTCATCAAGCCGGCCAGCCGCATTCAACCGAGGCGCCACCTGATAGGCCAGTGTCGTCCCCGTGGCCTCGCTATGGGGAACCGAGCTGACCTGGCAGAGCGCCCGCAAACCAGGTCGGCAACGCCCGGATCTGATTCGCCGCAGTCCTGCACCGATCAAGATCCGGTTGCTGTGATCTAAGGGCACTAAATCGGCGATTGTGCCGAGCGCGACCAAATCCAGATACTCCACGACGCGGTCCGGCTCACCGAGCTCTCTTCCCAGTGCTGCCAGTAAGTAGAAAGCGACGCCGACGCCAGCCAGGTTTTTCCCGGCGAACTTGTCACCCGGAATATTAGGGTTGACGATGGCGTTCGCGTCGGGCAGCTCAACGCCCGGCAGGTGATGATCCGTGATCAGCACATCGATACCCGCTGCGCGAGCTGACCTGACGCCATCGATACTCGTGATACCGTTATCCACGGTTACGATCAAGCTCGGAGAGCGACCTTTTATTCGCTCTATTACTTCAGGCGTTAAGCCGTAGCCAAGTTCGAACCGATCAGGAATAAAGAATCCCACATCTGCAAAACCCAGATCTTTGAGACAGAGGAAGACGAGCGAGGTGCTCGTTGCTCCATCAGCATCGAAATCGCCGACGATCATCACGCAGCCATCGCGATGCCGGCAAAGTAATCTGACGGCGTCCCCGAGCGCATCGAACTCGCCGACCGGGCGTAATCGGCTGAGGTTCAGATCCAGCTCTTCCGGGGATGCAATCGCTCGGCAAGACAGGACCTGCTGCAGGACCGGATGAGTCCCTCCTGGCCAATGCCAGTTCTCGGATCCCGGAACTCTTCCTCTTCGCTCAATGATGGGCATTTATTACGTCCTCGGCCGCAGGCGTGATGCCGGCCGCCTTTAATCAGCGACGAACCTCGCTACACTAGCAGGCTGTTGAAGAAGACTCAGGCGAGCGCAAGGGCAACCTTTGAAACTCACGCTGGAAACCTCCGCTGCCAACCTCATTAGTGCCTGGGAGCCTGACGCTATTCGCGTCGGCAAGAACTGGCTCCGCGGTCATCTGATTCTATCCTCACAGCACATCATCCAGGACTGGGCCGTGACCGCACCGGAGGCGCTGCAGGCTCACGACCTAAAGCCTGCCATCGATCTGGGTCCGAAGATCATTCTCCTTGGCACCGGCAACCGCATGGTATTGCCCGACATCAATCTTATGACCGAACTCGCAAGTCAAGGAATCGGGCTTGAGATAATGGATACGCCGGCTGCCTGCCGCACGTATAACGTACTAATCCACGAGTATCGGGACGTCGTAGCAGCGCTGTTCATCGGCTGAACCACGCACTCACCTCTATCTCGGCAGATGCTCGAGTGGGTCTACCGGGGAGCCATTGCGCCTGATCTCGAAGTGCAGCTGTGGCTGCCGCTCCGGCCCGATCCCCATCTCGGCGATCGTTTGCCCGCGCTCTACCGAGTCGCCTTGTCCGACGATCAGCCGGTTGTTGTGGCCATAGGCACTGAGGTAGGTATCGTTGTGTTTGATGATCAGTAGCTGCCCGTAGCCAATCAGCCCGCTTCCAGAATAGACCACCCGTCCTGCCGCGGCCGCACGGATCGCCTGACCGACCGAACCGCCGATGCCGATACCGTTTCCCAGACCACTATCCGCACCAAAAGCGCGGACCAATTCTCCTCGCGCCGGCCACTGCCAGGTGGGTGGCGACAGGTTCGGCGGCAGCGGCCGAGGCTGCGGTACACTTGAACTCGCCTGGGCCGGTCGAGTGGCGCCTGCCGCACGCAAGCTGAGCCGTTGGCCGACATAAATCAGGTCCGGGTTCTCTAAGTCGTTCCAACGGGCAAGATCTTGGTAATCGAGCCGATAGCGCCACGCAATCGTGTACAGCGATTCACCGGGCTGAACCACATGACTTGTCGACTCAAAGTTAAGGAGCGAGCTTGTGCACCCGCCAACGGCCAGTATGCCTATAACAACAATGCCGCCAGCCCGCGACACGGGGCGGCGTGAATGCGTGCATAAACAAGGAGGCTGTCTCAACATGGCAACGCGTAGTCACTAACGCAGTCGCAACAACACAACGACTATCAATCCGCAGACGATAACGAGCCACCCCAATGTATCCGCATGCTGGCGCAAGCGACGTTGCATCGGTTCCCCACCCCACAACACCAAGCCCGCAACGAGGAAAAATCTTCCCCCTCGACCGATAAAGGAAGCTACGACGAAGGCCGGAAGGAACATGTGTAGCGCTCCGGCCGCGATCGTAAAAACCTTGTAAGGAATCGGCGTAAAGCCGGCAGCTAGAACTGCCAGGAATCCCCATGTCATGAACCACTCGGTGGAACGGATATAACTGTCCCAATAACCTAGCGATTCGAGCAGTGGCTCAATCGCGTCGAGTGCCCACCAGCCGATAGCATAGCCCGCCAAGCCACCGACAACCGAAGCAATCGTCGTCAGTAAGGCAAAGCGCCAGCCCCGCTCGGGCTTCGCAAGCGTCATCGGCGCTAGCATGACGTCGGGCGGTATCGGAAAAAAGGACGACTCGGCAAAACTCAAGCCGACCAGATAGCGTTCTGCATGGGGGTGGGCCGCCAAGCGGAGGACGCGATCATAAAGGACCGAAAAGACCTTCAACGTTCGATTCCTTCCACTAGCGGTACGAAACTGACGAGTCCCAATGCCCGCCGTTGAAAATCATCACCGTCGCGTGTCACACATACGAGGCCCTGCTCGCCGCGATGACCGACCGGGATCAATAGTCGGCCGCCGTCTTCGAGCTGCGACAACAATCCCTGAGGAATCTCGTGCGGCGCCGCTGTGACGACGATGCCGTCGAATGGCGCCTGACTTTGCCAGCCATGCCAGCCGTCGGCATAGCGCAGCGTCACATTGTTGATGTCGAGCGTTCGTAATCGCTCCTTGGCACGTTGAAACAACGGACGAATTCGTTCGAGGCTATAGATATGCTCAACAAATGGGGCCAGTACGGCTGTCTGGTAACCGCAGCCGGTACCGATCTCCAATACCTTGCCGAGTTTCTCCCCCGGCGGCAGGTCGCGAATTAATGCTTCCGTCATCACGGCAACGATGTACGGCTGTGAAATGGTTTGACCGAACCCGATCGGCAGCGCTGTGTCTTCATAGGCTCGACTCGCCAACGCCTCATCCACGAACAGATGCCTGGGCGTCGTGCGGATTCGCTCCAGCACCGCCTGATTGATGATGCCTTCGGTTCTGAGTCGCTCGATCAAACGATCTCTGGTTCGAGCCGAGGTCATCCCGATGCCGCGATGCTGTCGCTGACTCATCTAGAGATTCTGCAACCACGCGCCGACGAGCTCCAGCGCCTTATGATCGGTGAGATCGACAATAATCGGTGAGATCGAGATCTGTCCGTTGGCCACCGCATGAAAATCGGTGCCGGCACCGACATCCTGCCCTTTCCCTACCGGGCCAACCCAATAGACTGGCTCGTCCTTCGGATTCCGCGCCGGAATTACGGGTGCGGATTTATGCCGACACCCGAGTCGGGTGCAGCGAATACCTCGCAGAGAGCGCTCTGGCAGATCCGGTACATTGATGTTGAGAATCGTGTTACTGGGAAGCGGATCGTGTTGCATGCGACTGACACACTGCCGAACGATAGACACCGCAGTGTCGAAATTCTGTCCGTCACCAAGAGCCAAAGAGACGGCAAGCGACGGTAATCCCAGAAATCTGCCTTCCATAGCGGCCGCGACCGTGCCGGAATAGAGAACGTCATCGCCGAGATTGGCGCCGTGGTTGATTCCAGCGATGACCATATCCGGCTCCTCCGCTAGAAATCCGGTAATCGCCAAATGGACGCAGTCTGTCGGCGTTCCGTTTACGTAATAGACATCGGCTTCGGCCTGCTCCACCCTCAGTGGCGCATCCAGAGTCAGCGAGTTACTCGCACCGCTACGATTACGATCCGGGGCGACGATCGTGACCTCTGCTAGATCCGCCAGCCCTTCGGCCAGCATACGCAGTCCCCGGGCTTGGTAACCATCGTCATTGGAGAGAAGGATTCGCACGTGCCGGTCCCTGGAATCGCCACGAATCGTGTCACTATACTGGAAGCCTTGGGGCAAGAGGAACCGCTACATTGACAAACGATGACGAGCGGGATGCGTTCGCGAAAGCGATGCAGGGTGTCAAACCGCTGCAAAAGATCGAGCGCGTTCTCGCAACAAAGCGCCCGCAAGCCAAGGCCCATAACAGTCGAGCGGCCCATGCGGCGCTGTTGGTCGAGAGCGTCAGCGGCCCGGGAGAAGGCGCGCCGGACATGATCGAGCAGCTCGGTGAAGAAATCGCGTATCGTCGCCCCGGTTTGCCGGAGAAAATCTTCCGCCAGCTGCGGCGGGGACGGTTCAGTATCGAGGCCGAAACCGATCTGCACGGGCTGACGGTTAATGAAGCGAAGCTGCTGTTACGAGACTTTATCGGCGAATCCGCGCAGCGCAGGCTAGGCTGCGTGCGAGTGATTCATGGCAAGGGGCTGGGCTCGGGCCCCCGCGGCCCGGTACTCAAGGGCAATGTTCAGCGCTGGCTGATGCAGTGGGACGAAGTTCTGGCGTTCGTCACCGCTCGAGTTCGCGACGGCGGTAGCGGTGCCGTCTACGTACTCCTCCGACGCCGCTAGCGCGGCCACTATCAGGGATCGTCGGGGGACGGCGGTTGATAGGGGATGATCTGGAAGAACGTCTCACCGGCGGCGACCAGGCCAAGGTCCGTCCGAGCCCGTTCCTCCGCTGCGGAGAGGCCCTGCTTAAGATCCAATACCTCCGCTTCGAGCGCCGCGTTTCGCGCTGCGAGCTCGCGATTTTCCTCCGAGCGCTCAAAGACCTGGTCGTCGAGGCGCCAGACCTCCCGCAGCCCATCGTTCGAGAGCCACAGCCTCCCCTGCAGCAGCGCCAAAACCAGAACCAGTGCGAAAAGCAAAAGTCGCATCACGCCTCTAAAGCGTTATAGGAAAAGCATCGGCGCCCGCATAACTTGCGCCGGAGCCCAGAGCCTTTTCGATACGCAGTAGCTGATTATACTTTGCCAAACGATCCGAGCGGCACAACGAGCCGGTTTTGATCTGCGTGGCAGAAGTCGCAACTGCGATGTCCGCGATGATCGTATCTTCCGTTTCCCCCGACCGATGAGAGACCACGGACGAGTAGTCTGCCCCGGCTGCCATCTCGATAGCCTCCAGCGTCTCGGTCAGCGTACCGATCTGATTCGGCTTGATGAGTATGCTGTTGGCAATCTTTCGCTCGATGCCCTTCGCGAGAATCTCGGTATTGGTCACGAACAGATCGTCGCCAACCAGTTGCACGGAGCCACGTAGGCGATCACTGTGAAGTTGCCAACCGTCCCAGTCATCTTCCGCCATACCATCCTCAATCGAGATGATCGGATAGCGGGCGACGAGGTCTTCGAGATAGCCGGAAAACGCAGCCGCCTCGAAATGCCGATCCTCTGAATCGAGGTGATAGCTGCCGTCGCTGAAGAACTCGGAGCTGGCAACATCCAGACCCAGATAGATTTCCCGCCCGAGAGTGTAGCCTGCGTTCTCTACCGCAACGGCAATCGTCTGCAATGCGGCCTCGTTGGACTCCAGATCGGGGGCGAAACCGCCCTCGTCACCCACCGCGGTATTCAGGCCACGTCCAAGTAACAAGGCCTTGAGTGCGTGAAAAATCTCAGCGCCGTAGCGTAGCGCTTCTGAAAAGCTGGGCGCTCCGACAGGAATAATCATAAACTCTTGAATATCAACGCTATTATCAGCGTGAGCGCCGCCGTTAATGATGTTCATCAGCGGCACCGGCAACACGTAGGAGTCGCGGCTGAACAGATGCCGGAAGAGCGGCAGGCCCTGCGCCGCAGCCGCAGCCCTAGCGTTGGCCAAGGAGACGGCTAGGATGGCGTTCGCACCAAGGCGCGACTTATTCTCGGTACCGTCGAGCGCGATAAGTCGCTGGTCCAACAATTGCTGTTCTGCCGTTTCCATACCGACAACGGCATCACGAAGTTCACCGTTTACATTGGCTACCGCTCGGGTGACTCCTTTGCCCAGATAGCGTTCATCATCCCCGTCACGTAACTCGGTAGCTTCCCTGGCGCCGGTGGAGGCGCCGGAAGGCACTGCCGCGCGACCGGTCACCCCGGATTCGAGAGTGATCTCCGCTTCGACCGTCGGCGTACCGCGAGAATCGAGAATTTCGATTCCCTGAACATCCCTGATCTTGCTCATTCCTAGCTCCTGCACGGTCTAACTAGACCGCATCATGCTCCGGCGACTCGTGGAAGCTTTAGGCCCTGGCAAGCACGGGCTGCGGTGACGAAGTTCGTAAACAACGGATGTCCGTTGCGTGGGTTCGATGTGAATTCGGGGTGAAATTGGCAAGCAAGAAACCATGGGTGATTCGGTAACTCAACGACTTCAACCAGCCCATCATCGGAGAGGCCAGAGAACTTCATTCCGGCAGCTTCAAGCTGCTCCATGTAACCATTGTTGAATTCGTAGCGGTGACGGTGGCGCTCCAAAATTGTGTCGGCCCCATAGGCGGCGTGTGCCAGGCTACCGGGCGTTAGTCGACAGTTCTGAGCCCCAAGGCGCATGCTGCCGCCGAGATCGGACTGCGCCGAACGCTCCTCGGTCGTACCGCTTCGATCCTGCCACTCTGTAATGAGTGCGATCACCGGATCCGGCGTTGCAGGCTCAAACTCAGTGGAGTGAGCGCCCGGCAGCCCTGCGACGTTTCGAGCAAACTCGATGACGGCTATTTGTAGACCTAAGCAGATCCCCAAAAAAGGGATCCCCTTCTCTCTTGCGAGCTGCACTGCTTGGATCTTCCCCCCGATCCCTCGTTCACCAAAGCCTCCTGGAACCAGAATCGCATCGACATCCTTCAGCGCAGCGAGACCGTCTTCTTCCAAGCTCTCAGACTCGACATAGCTGATATTGACCCGCGTCCGTGTGTGGATTCCAGCGTGCAGCAACGCCTCGGTCAGCGAAATATAGGCATCCTTGAGATCGACATATTTGCCGATCATCGCAATTTTCACTTCGGCTTCCGGATGTCTGCGGGCATCGACCACCGTTCGCCACTCGTTCAGATCGGCCGGCCCGCCGGACAACTGCAATTTATCGACGACGATATTGTCGAGGCCCTGCTCCTGGAGCATCAACGGAATCTTGTACAAGTCATCGGCATCCATCAGGGAGATGACGGCCCGCTCTTCCACACTCGTGAAGAGCGCGATTTTGGCTCTCTGTGCTGCCGGCAGCGGTTTTTCTGATCGGCATACCAGAATGTCCGGCTGTATCCCGATCGAGCGCAGTTCCTTCACCGAGTGCTGTGTGGGCTTCGTCTTGATCTCCGATGAAGCTGCGAGAAAGGGCACGAGGGTCAGATGGATGTAAAGCGCCCGGTCCCGACCGAGCTCGACACCCATCTGGCGGATGGCCTCGAGAAAAGGTAATGACTCGATGTCGCCAACGGTTCCACCGATTTCGACCAGGCAGACATCTGCGTCACCCGCCCCGCGCCGTACACTCTGTTTAATTTCATCGGTGATATGGGGAATAACCTGGACTGTCGCCCCGAGATAATCGCCACGCCGTTCCTTGGCGATCACGTTGCTGTAGATTCGACCGGTCGTGAAGTTGCTGTCGCGCCCAGTCTTCGTGCCAACGAACCGTTCATAGTGGCCGAGATCCAGATCCGCCTCGGTACCGTCCTCGGTAACGAAGACTTCGCCATGTTGAAAGGGGCTCATCGTCCCCGGATCGACGTTGATGTACGGATCGAGCTTTACCATCCGGACCGTCAGGCCGCGCGACTCGAGGATCGCTCCTAGAGAGGCTGAGGTGATGCCCTTGCCCAAGGATGAGACGACACCCCCGGTGATGAATATAAATCGCGTCATTGCCCGTCCCTGTTGGTCTCGAATAGCTTAGCGGTCGTAGCTAGGTCCCTGGCCGGGATTTGCCCACGACGCTCGAATTCGCTCGGCTGATGCATTGAAGACGGTATTACAAGCTACCAAAAGTACACGGTCGCCGCCACCACCGTGCCGGACGGGAGTATCGCGGCCCTAGCGGCCGGGCGTGCGGCCTGAGTGTCAGTTGACGGGCGGGTGATCGCTCCAGTCCACTCGCCAGGCCGGTTCGCCGGTCTCAATCTGTCGAACCTGATCGCTCAACCACAGATCGCCGACGGCGACCAAGGTCGACTCACGGTAGAGCAACGGAATGCGACCGCGCATCCAGGGCACGACACCCGCCAGCTGCAGCCATTTCTTCAGCTTGCGAGTATGGCCTTGCTGGATCGGTTTGAAACGCTCGCCGCCGACACGGAAACGAACCGTCAAGCCGTGCTGAGCCCAGCTATCCGGAAGGCCCGGGCCATCGGTACGGCGAAGCTCGAGTCGGCCTTCGGGGCCTTGCCAGGAGTTGCTGCGATTCAGCGAGCCCCGATATTCCGGTCCGGAGCATGGTGCCATCGGCTTAAACAGATAAAGCTGGCCGCGAAAAATCCGCCCCTCGCCGCCCGGCCACTGGACCTGCGTCTGCGCATCCGGCCGCGTTACGTCCGTGGCCGCGAGCAGCGCTTTGAGTTGCTTGGCGTTAGGTACCGGCAGCCCGACTTTGAAGATCAGATAGCGAAGCAAATTGGCCCGCCTTGTGGCACTTAACGCTCGCAGATAGGGCTGAGAAATCCGGTCCGCACTCTCGATACAAGCCGAATCCTCCAGCGCAACTGAGTCGAGAATATCTTGAGCATCGGTCATCTGCCGCGCGGCACGGCCGACGGTCACTGCCGCGCTTGGCCAGCGCAGTTGCAGACGCGGGACGACTTCCCGTCGCAGGTAGTTGCGATCGAAACGTAGGTCGAGATTCGTCGGATCCTCTACCCAGCTCAGATTCCAATCTTTACCGATGCCCCGAATCTCTTCCTTGGACATCGTCAGCATGGGCCGCCCGATGTGCCCGGGGCCCAGACGGGCGAACGGCGCGATGCCGCGCAGACCTTTGACTCCGCTGCCTCGCAGTAGCCGGTACAGGACCGTTTCCAGTTGATCATCGCTATGATGCGCCGTGAGCAGTAACTCAGCCGGCTCCATCATCTCGCCGAGCGTCGCGTAACGAATCTCACGCGCGGACGCTTCCAGGCTCCGGCCACGGACGTCGGGAATTTCTACCCGCCGGCTATCGAAGGCAACGTCCAACTCTGCCGCGATCTGCCGGCAGTGCTGAGTCCAGTTTCCGGAGTCCGGATGCAGTCCATGATCGATATGCAGAGCGCGGATAGGCATCTCGAGCTCCAATCGCGTCAGTGCCGTCAACAGTACGGTCGAATCCAATCCGCCGCTGTACGCAACGTCGACACGGGGCGTATCCGGCATCACGGGAAACTGCCCAAGTGCTAGCGTTAGTTTCTGCAGGAACGGTTCCATCACGCGAACGCCGTTGGCGGATTAGACACGCTTACACTCCCGATATCCTGAGACTGTCCGGCGTATCACTCAGCCCTCTTTGTAGACTCCATAAGCACTGAAGCGGCTACGGCGATGTTCGACCAGTTGCTCCGCCGACAAGGACTGGACCTCCGACAAGGCGCTCAGCAGAGCGTTCTTGACCGTCTCCGCCATCGCCTGGGGATCCCGGTGCGCGCCGCCCAGGGGTTCAGGAATCACGCTGTCCACCAGGCCCAGCTTGAGCAAGCGCTCCGCAGTAATACCCAATGCCTCAGCCGCAGCTTCCGCTTTCTCTGCGCTCTTCCACAGGATCGAGGCGCAGCCCTCGGGCGAGATGACCGAGTAGATGCCGTATTGAAGCATCAGCAGTCGGTCCGCGACACCGATAGCCAGCGCGCCACCCGAACCGCCTTCGCCGATAACCACGGCGATGATTGGCGTCTTCAGGCCGGCCATTACGAACAAATTACGTGCGATCGCCTCACTCTGTCCCCGTTCCTCCGCCCCCATTCCAGGATAAGCACCGGGCGTATCGATGAGACTGATCACGGGTACGTGAAATTTTTCGGCCATTCTCATCAAGCGCAAGGCTTTACGATAACCTTCCGGCCTAGCCATGCCGTAGTTTCGCTTGACGCGTTCTTTGGTATCGCGGCCTTTCTGATGACCGATAATCATCACGGGTTGTCCTTCCAGACGGCCGATCCCGCCGATTAATGAATGGTCGTCCGCGTACATGCGATCGCCATGCAACTGTTGAAAATCGCTAAAGCACAGACGAATATAGTCCAAGGCATATGGCCGATGAGGATGACGCGCGAGCTGCGCAATCTGCCACGCGGAAAGTTTGGAGAAGATGCTTTGTGTCAAAGCATCACTCTTACCCCGCAGCCGCGCGATCTCCTCACTAATATTCAGCTCGGAGTCATCGCCAACAAACTTGAGCTCGTCGATCTTCGCCTCAAGCTCGGCAATGGGTTGTTCGAAATCGAGAAACTTCTGATCCATCCGCTGACCTTACCCTTAAGACCCGAAAGCTGACAAGTTCGCAGATGATATCGTGACGAGTCCGTCGAAGTGGTCCAACAAGGTCACGTTCTCGCCGAACTTGTCAAACTAGCCTTGTTGGACCACTAGACAGATGCCTAGGATATTGAATTGAATATCGCTCCTCACCCACTAATCGCGTCAGCTGTTCGCGTAGTTCCCGTGTCGGCCGTACAGTCCATCCCTGCCCCAGCGTAAGGGAAGCTTGAGCCGCAGGACCTGCGTACTCGACACAAACCTCGCACTTTCCCTGGGTGAATGGCTGTAGCATCTCGCGAAGGCGATGTACGAACTCCTGACCTTCTTCCTCGGAGGTCCAGCGAATTGTCAGCCTTCGAGCAGTTTCCTCGATCGCCTCATCGACCGAGCGGATGCTCCTCGCTGTTACTCGCCACACTTTTAAGAAATCGTCAAATCGCAGCTGGCCGTCCACCACCAGAACCGCGTCCTTGGTAATCAAATGTCTGTAGTGCGCGTAGGTTTCGTTGAACAGGGTCACTTCGACGCGATCCGTATTATCGTCCAGACGCATCGATACCCTGTTCCCCCGACGAAATATCTCCATCACGAGCCCTGCGATGGTGGCATCTTTGCGCGAACCATACTGCGCACCTTCGCTGGGTAATGCGCCGATGACTTTCGAAATCGAGCCATCAGTAAAGTGTCGGCAGTGCTCAGCATACTGATCGAACGGGTGACCTGACAGAAAAAGACCGAGACTCTCTCGCTCCGCCGCAAGCCGTTCACGCTCGTTCCATTCCCGCACCGGAGTGAACAGTCGCTCAAGGCCACCGTCATTGTCCTGCTCGGAAAATAACGCGGCCTGCCCCGCAGCTGTCGCGTGCGCGGACCGCTCCGCTAACTTCAGAGCATTGGGAACAGAATTCAACAGCGTCGCCCGATTCGCGCCCAGATCATCCAACGCACCCGAACGCGCTAGTGCTTCGAGCACCCGTCGATTCAGTCGATGCTGACCGACGCGAGAACAAAGATCCAGCAGATTGCGGAACGGGCCATGTGCCTGACGTTCCAGTTCAATACTCTCGATGACACCGCGACCGACGCCCTTGATCGCGCCAAGACCATAGGTGATAGAACTTCCGTCGCCCACGGTAAATTCGTAAGCGGAGATATTCACGTCGGGCCGTTGGAGCACTATTCCCATTTGCGCGCACTCGTCTTTGAGCAGCACGAGCCTGTCCGTATTGTCCAAATCTGCGGTCAACACCGCTGACATTAAGGCTTCGGGGTGATGGGCTTTCAGCCAGGCGGTCTGGTACGCGACCAGCGCGTAAGCGGCGGAGTGCGACTTGTTGAAGCCGTAACCCGCAAATTTTTCCATTAGATCAAAGACATAACTCGCTTTTTTCTCATCGATATGCATCCGGGACGCGCCGTCCAGGAAGATAGAACGCTGCTGGGCCATCTCTTCGGGTTTCTTCTTTCCCATCGCTCGTCGCAGCAGGTCTGCGCCACCGAGCGAATAACCGGCCATGACCTGCGCGATCTGCATAACTTGTTCCTGATAGAGAATGACTCCATAGGTAGATTTCAAGATCGGCTCAAGCGTGGGGTGAAAATAGTCGATGGGCTCGCTGTTGCGACCGTGCTTGCGATCGATAAAGTCCTCAACCATTCCCGATTGCAACGGTCCAGGACGAAAAAGCGCGAGGATGGCTACCAGATCGTCAAAGCGATCGGGTTGCAGGCGCTTAATCAGATCGCGCATCCCGCGAGACTCCAGCTGGAACACCGCCGTCGTCTGACAACTCCTCAGTAGCTCGTAAGTTGCGGGATCGTCCAACGGAAGTTCAGCTATGCGGATGGGCTCAAGGTTCTCCGCATGACGCCGGCGGTTGATGGCGCTGACAGCTCGATCAATGATGGTCAGCGTCTTCAATCCCAGGAAATCGAATTTCACGAGCCCGATTGATTCCACGTCATCCTTATCAAACTGAGTCAGTGAGTTGCCACCCGGCTCACAGTAGAGCGGCATGAATTCCATCAGTGGCGCCGGTGCGATCACAACGCCACCCGCATGAGTTCCGGCGTTGCGAACCAAGCCCTCAAGGGGGCGCGCAAGATCTATCAGCGTGCGAACTTCGTCCTCACTGTCGTACGCCTTTTTGAGCTCGTCGCTGTCGGCTAGAGCTTTCTCTAGAGTGATTCCGATCTCGAACGGAATCAGCTTGGCGATGCGGTCAACGTAACCGTACGGCATACCCAATACCCGGCCGACGTCCCTGACGACGGCTTTGGCGGCCATGGTGCCAAACGTAATGATCTGCGATACCCGGTCCGTGCCGTACCGTTGCGCGACGTACTCGATGACCCGGTCCCGACCTTCGATACAAAAATCGATATCGAAGTCCGGCATGGACACTCGCTCGGGATTGAGAAAGCGTTCAAACAACAACTCGTGCGCGATCGGATCAAGATCCGTAATGCCTAGAACATAGGCCACCAGAGACCCGGCACCGGACCCGCGCCCCGGACCGACGGGGATCGCGTTCGTCCTGGCCCAGCTGATGAAATCCGCAACAATCAGAAAATAACCCTCGAATCCCATCTCGCAGATCACCGCAAGCTCATGCTCCAGCCGCTCCGTGTAACGAACTGCCTCGGTTTGAGTTCGTTCAAGACCTGGTAAGCGAGTTCGCAGCCCTTCGTGGACCTGCGTTCTGAGATACACGTCTGCGGCCGTCCCGTGCGGTAGCTGGAATTTCGGCAGAAAGACTTTGTCCTGCTCCATCCGCAAATTGCAGCGCTTCGCAATCTCCACGCTATTCGCCAACGCCTCCGGGAGATCCCGGAAGAGATCCGCCATTTCCTCAGGTGACTTCAGATATTGGTGCTCGGTGTACTCTTTGGGTCTACCCGACTCATCCAGGATGCGGCTTTGTTGAATGCAGATCCGAATCTCGTGCGACTCGAAGTCCGGCCGAGTTAGAAAACGCACATCATTGGTGGCGACGATGGGTACACGTTCAAGGCCGGCCAGATCTACGGCCCTCGAAAGATAAACATTCTCCTGAGGCCGTCCGATGCGCTGCAGCTCGATATAGAATCGGTCAGGAAACAACGTGCGCCAGTAGCGCAGAGCGTTTGTCGCCTTTTCCGATCGCGAGCCCAGCAGTATTCGACCCAGCTCTCCGGACTGGCCTCCCGAGAGCGCCAACAGTCCCGCCAACTTATCCTGCTCTAGCCACTCTTTAAGTACCAGCGCACGGCCAAGATATTGGCCGTGAGAATAGCTCAATGTCACTAAGCGGCTGAGGTTGCGAAACCCATCCTCATCCATACAAAACAACGTCAGCCGACTGGGGTCTCGGTCCTGTGCTGCGGCCGCTATCCATAGATCCACGCCGACTATGGGTTTGATACCGCGTTTTAGCGCCTCTCGGTAGAACTTGATCGCGGCAAAGAGGTTGCTCTGATCCGCGAGGCCGACAGCCGGCATGTTCAACTGCAGCGCTTGCTGCAGCAATCTCGGCACTGACAGTACGCTATCTACCAGCGAGTACTCACTGTGAACTCGAAGGTGAACGAAGCGGGTCTTTGGACTCGTCATGCTCGGCGCTTCTGTCGCGCACGGTAGACAGGCGCGTAACTGTGCCGGTGAATAGGCGATGGGCCGAATTGCTGCAATGCGCTCAAATGCCCCGGCGTCGGATAACCTTTGTTCTGGTCGAAACCGTAGAGTGGGTAAACACGATGCCAGCGTCGCATCAGCCGATCTCGGCAAACTTTTGCCAGGATCGATGCCGCACTGATCGCCGCGACAGATTGGTCTCCTCTCACGACAGGCTCGATTTCGAACTTGTGCGCGTAGCCTCGAAAGGCAGGAATCTGATTACCATCTACCCGAACGTGATCGGGTGTGATCCGTAGACGCAACACTGCGCGCTCCATCGCCAATAGTGATGCTTGCAGAATATTGATCTCATCGATCTCTTCCGGTCCGGCGAACGCCAAGGCGAAAGCGCGAGAACGCTGGCGTATGGCGCGTGCGAGTCGCACCCGCTGCCGTGCTGTGAGGCACTTGGAATCTTTCAGACCAGCCACTGGATTCGCTGCGTCGAGAATGACTGCGGCGGCCACCACGGGCCCGGCCAACGGCCCACGCCCAGCTTCGTCTACACCAGCCACGCAGGCGCGACTACCGAGAAATACGACACGCTGCTGATCGGTCATGGGCTAGTGTTTGTCTGCCTCTCACTCAACAAGTCGAGCACCGCCCTAGCCGCGCCGTCGCTGGCGTTGCGCCGCAGTTGCTGATGGATAGCCGTAAAAGCGTCACGCCAGTTTTCATGCTCCCCTTGAGGGTTCAGGTATCGCTCGAGCGCCGGTCCCAGTTCGGTCGGGCAAACCTGTCTCTGCAGATACTCCGGAACCAGCTCCCTGCCCGCCAGGAGATTCGGCAAAGAAAAGTATTCAAGCTTGTTCAACCCTAAGACTCTGAGCAACCGATGGGTCAATCGGGAGATAATATACGCTACGACCATCGGGCGCTTCAGCAGCGCCGCCTCCAGACTTGCCGTACCCGAGGCCGTCAGCACAACGTCGGCGGCAGCGATGACTTCCCTAGCGCGGCCAACAACAAGACGCGGCGGCGGGTCCAGTTCGACACCATTCGTCGCCTGCAGATACCGATCGCGAATCGCATCGTTTACGAGTGCAACGACGACCTGCAACCCTGGATGTCTTTGCTGCAGCCACTTCCCGGTTTCGAGAAACGGCCGAGCCAGCCGCGACACCTCGGTAGAACGACTCCCTGGCAGCACTGCCAGAATCGCCGTGGCAGCCGGCAGCCCCAAACTCTGCCGCGCATCGCCCGCATCAACCTCAACCGGCACCTCGTCGGCGAGTGGATGGCCGACGAAAACGGAATTCACATCATGCGTTCGATAAAACTCCACCTCGAAAGGCAGTACACAAAGGACCAGATCGGTCGCGTCGCGAATACCTGCAACTCGGGACTGCCGCCAGGCCCACACCTGTGGACTGACATACTGCACTGTGGGAACGCCGGATTTCTTCAGGGCCGCCTCCACGGGCAGATTGAAGTCCGGCGAGTCGATGCCAATGAAGACATCTGGCCGTGCAGCTTGCAATCGTTTAATAAACTGCCGCCGTAACTTCAGCAGCCGCGGTAGATGCCGGAGAATCTCGGCAAGACCCATGACCGATAACTCCTCGGTCCGATACCAGGGCTCACAGCCTGCGGAGATCATTCCCGGGCCGGCGATGCCGAAAAATTGCGCCTGCGGCGAGAGCTTTCGAAGCGCCTCGATCAGACCTGCACCAAGCGTATCCCCAGACGCCTCGCCAGCCGCGATAGCTACCCGGAGCGGACCGGCACTTCGTGTATCGTTAACAGTTGTCACCGAAGTTCGTTCCCAAGCCTGCTAGCGGACGAGCCCCCGGGAACTGCCATTGAGCGACGCCAGAAACAACGTTAACTCCTCCTGCGTCTCAGCGCGCTCAGCCAACGCTTGCTTCGCATCCTCCAGCTTTAGCCCGCGCCGATACAGCACCCGGTAGGCTTCACGAATATTGCGAATTTGCTCGGCCGAAAAGCCACGGCGTTTGAGTCCTTCGGCATTGACGCCCCGCGGCACCGCAGGTCTCCCGGAGACCACCACATAGGCGGGGATGTCTCTGGTGATATACGTAAACATGCTGGTCAATGCATGTGGGCCAATATGGCAGAACTGATGCGAAGTCGTAAACCCACCCAATATCGCCCAGTCGCCTACTCTCACATGTCCCGCAATCGAGGCATTATTGGCGAAGATCGTGTTGTCTCCTACCACGCAGTCATGCGCGATATGGGCATAAGCCATAATCCAGTTGTCGTTGCCGATGCTCGTGTCGCCGCGATCTTGCGACGTTCCACGGTTGATGGTGCAGCATTCGCGGATGGTGTTCCGATCACCGATGGTCAGCGTCGTCGACTCACCGGCGTACTTCTTATCCTGTGGATCATCACCGATCGATGCGAATTGGAAGATGTGATTGTCTGCGCCGATTACCGTGGGCCCCTTGACGACGACATGCGCTTCGATGCGAGTTCCCGCGCCGATCTCGACATCGGCGCTGATAATCGCGTAAGGGCCTATTGTTACCTCCCCGTGGACCCGCGCGTCGGGCGAGACAACTGCTCGCTCATGAATCACAGATCCATACCGCGTGCCTGGAGAATTTCCGCGGCTACGACGAGATCACCGTTAATCTCGGCCTTCGTCTTGAACCGCCACAAGTTACGTCGGCTGGCAACAAGGTCGACCGTCAGCAGAATTCGATCGCCCGGTCGCGCCGGGCGCTTAAACCGCGCCTTCTCAATGCCGACCAGGTAGAGAATAAAATTTCTCTCCTCAGGCGCAATACTCTCCCAGATCAGCACGCCGCCCGCCTGGGCTATGGCCTCGATGATGAGAACGCCCGGCATGATGGGGTGCCCGGGGAAATGCCCGAGAAATTGAGGTTCGCTCACGGCGACGTTCTTCACCGCGACGATAGATTTCCCCGGCTCGCAGCTGAGTATCCCGTCGATCATCAGAAAAGGGTAGCGATGGGGTAATCGCTCCATAATGTCTTCCACGGATAGACAGTACGTATCAGTCATCAGGCTTCCTTTCCATCGCTTCCAGTAAGGCCGCCATACGCCGCTCAAGCGTAATCTGGCGTTGTGCAAATTTATCAAGGTTGCGGAATCGAGCTGCGTTTCGGCGCCAACGCGAAGCTTCATCCGCCGGTAGACCACCGGAGTATGTTCCGGGCGTCGTTATCGATCGGGTGACCGTACTACGAACCGTCACCATCACGTCGCTGCACACGCTCAGATGACCGACTATGACCACCGCACCGGCGATTACGCAACGTTCGCCGATCGTCGTACTGCCTGCGACACCAGAGAAAGCCGCCATCGCCGTGTGGGCGCCAATACGGACGTTGTGAGCGATCTGAACCAGATTATCGAGGATGACGCCATCCTCGATGATGGTGTCTTCGATAGTCCCTCGGTCGATGGTGGTATTGGCACCGATATCCACGTCGTTACCGATGACCACCGTTCCCAACTGCGGGATCTTCAGCCAGGAGTCGTTATCGTGAGCAAATCCGAATCCATCGCTGCCGACAACGACGCCTGGATGCAGCAGACAGCGCTCGCCGATCTCGACTCGATCCATCACGGTGACACGCGCGAGCATCTTCGTGTCCGCCCCGATGCGGGCTGCGGCGCCGACTACGCAGCCCGGGCCGACGACAACCGACTCGCCGAGTTCGGACGCCGGCCCGATCACCGCTTGTGCACAAACCTGCGCCGATTCCGGCACCGAAGCGTCAGCTGCGACGATTGCCGACGGATGGATGCCCGGCTCCGGTGCAACCGGCGGGTGCAGGAAACGAGCGATGCGGGCGTAGGTCGCGTAGGGGTTCGCCGTAACTAGCGCGACGACCGGGCAATCAGCCGCGTATCTCTCCTCTATCACAACCGCTGCCGCATTGGTGCCGGCTAACTGGCCGCGATAGAGCGGGTTGGCAAGAAATGTGATGGCGTTAGTGCTTGCGCCGGACAGCGTTCCCACCGTCGTCACGACCGGATCGGCATCCCCGCGCAACTCGCAGTTGAAACGATCCGCAATCTCAGCCAGATTCGCGGGCATGCTTTTGAACTTGGAGACGTGTTAAGTCGTTACGGCAAACGAGACAGATCGCCTCACAAGCCGTCATTATCACGGACGTAAGAATCTTCCAAAGCCTGGAGGACATCGTCGGTAATATCGATCGCGCTACTGAAATACAGCGCGTCGGCGACGACGAGATCGTAATTCGCTGATCTAGCAAAGTTCTGAACCTCTTGGAGCAAGGAGCGTTGTAGTTTACTGAGCTCCTCGTTCTGCCGAAGGTTCGCGTCTTCATTAAGGTCACTTTGTTCCCGAGCGAAATCCCGTTGCTTTTCTCTGATCTCCCGCTCCAGACTCAGGCGCTCTTCGGCACCCATGACGGCCCCATCCCGTTCATAGGTATCCGACTTTTCTTGCAGCGACCTCTGTATCGCAACAAGCTCGCGCTGGCGCGGCGCAAACTCTTCCTGAAGCGCCTGCATGGCGGCTCGAAACTGCGGAGCCTGCTCGAGCAGCCGGTTGACGTTGACTACGCCAACCCTGAGCGTCTCGGTCTGAGCGCCCGCACTAGCCGCAGCCATCAACGCGCCAATTAAGAGTCCGACCCGAGCTGTGGCCAGTACGGTATGGTGCATTCTCATCGTTATGTAATTCCTCAGCCTCCCCTAAAACGCCTGGCCGATTGTAAACTGAAATTCTTCTGTTTCATCCTCGAAGAATCGGTCTGTCGTCTCGCTGGCATTTAGCGGAAAAGAATAACTAAAGCGCAGTAAGCCTAGCGGGGCAAGCCATTCTACCGCAACACCGACAGATTGCCTCAGATTACCGGATCTGTACTCATACTCGGTGGTCTCCGCACCAAGCCGATCGAAGAAGGTGACCCCGCCTGTCGAGAAAACGTTACCGATGTCATAGAACATCGAGACGCGGGTGGATGCAGCTAACTTCTCAGGGATCGGGACAATCAGTTCAAACTGCGTAGCGATCTTCAAGTTCCCGCCGTAGGGGTTGTTGAAAGAATCTTTAGGCCCTAAGCGACTTTCCTTGAAACCGCGTACGCTGCCGGGACCGCCGGCGAAGAAATTACGGTATGGCGGCAGAGCCGTCGTCTCCCCATACGCATCACCGAACGCTAGCTCCGAGTTGACTCTAAAGATCCATCGCCCCCATAGAGGAATATACTTGGCGAAATCCACGGCGACCACATAGTACTCCACCTCGCTTCCCGGGATGGCCGCCGTGAGATTAATACCTAATCGGGTCCCTCGGGTGGGGAACAGAAATCGATTGCGCGACTCGTAACTCCAGCCGGTGTTGAACTCAAGACTCCTTACCGAAGTACCAAAAAAACCGTCACCAGGGATGTCGAGCGGCTCGCCGTTACTGGTGACCCATTCGAGCGCCTGCCTAGAACTGAACTGGCTCGTGATCAGCTCTGCCTGCTGAATAGCGAAGCCGAACCGCAGGCGTTGATAATCGGTGATCGGATAAGACCAGTCAGCGCCCAGCGTAAAAGTCTCTGTCGAGAAGGCTGAGCTGGCGGACGTGAACTGTTCGATGTCCCGAAACGACAGAGTCAGCGTTCGCGAGAGCCCGTCAATGGTTCGGTACGGCTCCGTATAATTGAACGTCGTGACTGTCGCGAACTCGCCGCCGCTGATGTTCGCGCTTATTCTGTCGCCTGTTCCCATGAAATTCGAATGCACAAAATTTGCATTCAGCTGTGCGCCCCAGGTTTCGGAGTAACCGATACCGCCACCGAACGTCCCGGGCAAGCCTTCTTCGATCTCAAAGTCGATATCGACCAGATCCGGACTTCCAAGAACAGGGGTCGTCTCATACTCGACCGACTGTACATAAGGCAGTCGCCGAAGAAGTTCCTGAGATCGATTCACTAGCGAATTGGAGAGATAGGATCCTTCAAGTTGCCGCATCTCACGACGAAATACTTCGTCGTTGACGGTATCCGAGCCGTTAAAGTTGATTCTGCGCACATAGACCCGGTTCTGCGGCTCGATGAAGAACGTCACGGACGCCTCTTTGGTGTCACGATCCAGCTCCGGAACAGCCTGGACCTGTGCGAACGCGTAGCCATCCTGACCAAGACGCGCGCGCATGAATTCCTCGCTAAGCGTTAGCACGCCCTGCGAGTAGATCTGCCCTGGGCCTGTATATATCAGCGCCCGGAGGTCCTCCTCCGGAACCACCATCTGACCGGCGAGCTTGACGTCAGAGATGGTGTACCGGTCCCCCTCGGTAATATTGACGGTGATAAAGATATCCCGCTTGTCCGGGGAAATCGCAACCTGCACGCTGTCCCAACGGAAATCGGCGAAGCCGCGGTCCATGTAAAAGGAGCGGAGAGTTTCCAGGTCCCCTTCCAACGCCTGCTTCGAATAGCGGTCGTCATTCCTCATAAACGACAACAAATTTCCCGTTTGGAGCTCGAACGAATCTAGAATCTCCTCGTCATCGAAACTGGTATTGCCGACGATATTGACCTGTCGAATCTTCGCGCGCTCGCCTTCGATGATTTCGATCGAAACCCGGACGCGGTTATCGGGCAGCACCTCGATCGGTGTCTCGATCGATACGCCGTACTTACCCTGGCTGTAATACTGTTCCGTAAGCGCCTGCTTGACCTCCTCGAGCACCGATCGATCGAAGACCTTGCCCTGAGAGAGACCAACATCGCGTAAGGAAGCCTCCAGCTGCTCTGTCTCGATATCCTTATTGCCGGAGATTGTGAAGTCTTCGATCGACGGCCGCTCAAGTACGGCAATGAGCAACACGTCGCCATCGCGCCTAAACTCGACGTCCCTGAAAAAGCCGGTCGAATAAATGGCGCGAATCGCTTCCTGAACCCGCTGATCGGTCAGCGTGTCGCCGATATTGATGGGCAGATAGTTATAGATCGTTCCCTCTGAAATTCGCTGGGCGCCTTCAACGCGGAAATTGCGCACTATCCACGGCTCGAAGGCCTGCACCGTGCCGGCACCAAGGACGCACGTCAGGAACAACCAGAGCCGCAAACGTTGACTAGCCAAAATCTCCACCCAATTCAGCCGAATATCCGTGAGAGGTCATTATAAAACGCAACGCTCATCAGCACGACCAGCAGCAAGATCCCGAACTGCTGGCCGATGATCATGGCGCGCTCGGACAGCGGTGAACCCTTCACCGCCTCGACGAGCTGATAGACGATCTGGCCACCGTCCAGTAACGGCACCGGCAGCAGATTCAAGATTCCCAGGCTGATGCTCACGATGCTCAGAAAACTCAAAAACGGACCAAAGCCTGCCCGCGCACTATCACCCGCGTAGGCCGCAATATTGATCGGACCGCTGATATTGCGTACCGATACATCGCCGATCAACATTCGTCCGAGCATTCGCACCGTCAGGGCGCTCATCTCCCAGGTCTTTGCCAGCCCCTTGGGCAACGCTTCCAAAACACCATAGCGCTCGGTGGTCAACGCGTTCGCACTGATCGCTTGCAAGACATCAACATTCTCGGCGGCCCCGATCAGCCCGCGACGTTCACCCTGACTGAAATCCTCGCCGATCTCGATCGCGAGCGTCAGTTCTTCGCCCGCTCGCTCCACGCGTATGTTCACGGTCTCGCCAGGACGTGCGGCGACCGCGTCGACGAGCCCGGTGAAGCGGTCGATGACCTGCCCGTCGAGCAGCAGCACGCGATCACCGGACTGCAGGCCCGCGCGCTCGGCGGCAAGCCCAGGGGTCAGCTCACCGAGGACCGCCGGTCGTATCGGTCCGGGCTCGAAACCGAGTCCGACGAGCAGCGCGCCCGGCTCGGTCAGCTCGGCTTCGCGGCCACGAATATCCAGCTCGATTCGCCGGGTGGCGCCGCCGGGCTCCCGTACCGTGAGGTCGATCAGGCCATCGGTAAGGAGTTCATCGAGAATCCCGAGTACCGCAGCGTTCCATGTCGGCGTGTCGCGGTCCCCAACCGCGATGATCTCCTGATCCTGGAGCAGCCCGGCGGCGGCGGCGATAGATCCCTCGGCGACCGGGCCGACGATCGCTTTGATGCCGGGCACACCGCCGACAAACATCAACCAGTAAGCAAAGATCGCGAACAAGAAATTGAAGCCGGGTCCCGCCAATAGCACCGCGATACGATGGGGTATGGGCCGGCGAGCGAACGCTCGATGGGCGTCTTCGGCCGGTACCGGACCCTCGCGTTCGTCAAGAAATTTGACGTAGCCGCCGAGCGGAATGCTCGAGAGCCAATACTCGGTGGGTGGCGAGCTGACACTCGCGTCACTGGCATCTTGAGACGCGAGCGGCTGTGTCGCCGGAATGCGCTTAAGACGCCAGGACCGCTCACCCGTCTCACACTCCTGCCAACGAATCAATGGCCGGCCGAAACCGACCGAAAATCTTAAGACCTTAAAGCCTAGTTGCCGCCCCACCCAGAAATGACCGAACTCGTGTACGGACACGAGTACGCCGATGGCGAAGATAAACGCGATGATGGCGAAAAGCACTTCGAACATGGGCGCTGGACCTAAGCTATCCGCTGCGGAAGTTTGGATGATAAACCATCGAATAGGATACGCGTTTCCACTGCCTGATGGGGCCAGCGGCCCCTAGACTTATGACAGACCTGGCGCGGGCCCGTAGGTTCCCTGTGTAGTGGTCCAACTAGCCGGCAAGCCCCGCTAGCTTGAGGCCGATGAAGAAAAACGGCACCGCGGCGGCCAGACTGTCGATGCGATCGAGCACCCCGCCGTGGCCCGGCAGGAGTCGGCCACTGTCCTTCAAGCCCACATTGCGCTTGAACATGCTGACCGTAAGATCTCCGATCACCGAGACCAGTGTCACCGCCAGTGTAATCGCGACGAAGGCGCCCAATGATACCCCCAGGCCGATGCCGGCTAGCGCCCCGACCAGCGCCGCCGACGCCAGGCCGCCGATGACGCCCTCCCAAGTCTTGCCCGCACTGATGTGCGCAGCGAGCTTGACGCGCCCGAAACGCCGGCCACAGAAATACGCGCCGATATCGGCGGCCCAGACGATGAGAAACAAGCTCAATGCCAGTTCTGGTCCTTGCGGCACGCGACCGTGAATATAGGCCAATAAGAACCAGGCGGGCAGCAGCGCCAGAGGCCCTGAGGCCGCGACGATCGGCGCCGGAATGTGCCACGGATACGCCCACAGCGAGATCGACGCCAACACCCACCAGACCAGAGCGACGCTCGCCACCAATTCCGCGCCGCGCGTGTCGAACAACGGTGCCGTCGCCAACATCAGTCCTGCGAACACCGCGATATAGATGGCCGGCGGGATGGCATGCTCGCCGACGAAGTTCGCCCACTCCCACGCGCCTGCGATCCACAGCAGGCCGAGCACAGCTGCCGCACCCCAGGTCGGTAGCAACAAGATAGCCGCAGTCATCGCGCTGCCCAGGGCCAGCGCAGTGATTATCCTGGTTCTCAGCAATCCGCGACCCCGACCTGATCCCCGGTTCGACCGAACCGCCTCTGCCGATTGAGGTAGAACTCGAACGCTTGCTCGAGCTCCGTGGTCGAAAAGTCCGGCCATAACACATTTGAAAAGTACAGCTCTGAGTAAGCCAGGCTCCACAGGAGGAAGTTACTGATACGCCGCTCGCCGCCTGTCCGAATCAGTAAATCCACGCTCGGAAACTCTGCCATCGCCAACGACGCCGCAAAACGTTCCTCGTCGATCTCGGCCGGGTCGAGCGACCCTTCTGCGACCTCTTTCGCCAGCTTCCGTGCGCCGTGCGCAATGTCCCAGTGGCCGCCATAGGCCACCGCGAGTACCAGAGTCATCCGCCGATTGTCGCGCGTGCGCGTCTCGGCAGCCTTGATCGCCTCCTGAAGAGCCGGATCCAATGACTGCAGTTCGCCGACGAATCGCAACCGGATGCCTTGGTCATGAAGCTCCGCCACCTCCCGGTTCAGGGCATCGACGAACAGCGACATGAGCCCGAGTACTTCTTCACGCGGACGACGCCAGTTTTCGCTCGAGAACGCGAACAGAGTCAATACGTCGACGCCACGCCCGGTGCAATACTCGACCATCTTGCGAACCGGCGTAAGCCCTGCCGTGTGGCCCGCCTGACGCGGTAGCCCACGACGCCGGGCCCAACGGCCATTGCCGTCCATGATGACCGCCAAATGGCGTGGCGGAGGGCTCTCGCCGCTGCCTTTGCTGATCGAAGCCACCATCGGGCTAGAACTCCATGATCTCTGTTTCTTTTTGCTTCAGCAGCTGGTCCATTTCCGCTATCACGGTGTCGGTCAGCTTTTGAATCTCATCGTGGGCGTGATGATCCTCGTCCTTCGTGATCAGCTTTTCCTTGAGCAACTCCTTAACGTCACCGAGGCCATCGCGACGAATATTGCGTACGGCAACTCGGCCCGTCTCCGTTTCGTGACGAACAATCTTCACGAGCTCCTTGCGGCGCTCTTCGGTCATGGGCGGTAAAGGCACACGTATCACCGCTCCGGCAGTTACGGGGTTCAAACCCAAGTCTGACGTCAAGATGGCCTTCTCGACAGCCTTGATCATCTGTTTGTCCCAAGGCGTTATGGTGAGCGTACGCGCATCCTCGACAGCGACTGTGGCTGTCTGGCTGAGCGGCACCTCTGAGCCGTAAGAACTTACCGTGATGTGCTCCAAGAGCCCAGTATGTGCGCGCCCTGTACGCAGCTTTCTGAATTCCTCTCGCAGGGCGCTGACACTCTTAGCCATCCGACTTGCCACATCTTTCGTGATGTCTTCAATCACTGAGCGTTCCGGTCTTGGGGGCCTGGTTTGAGACAGCAGTTCCGAGAGTTTCTCCCTTCACCAAACGAATCAGATCACCGGCATTATTCAGATTGAACACGACCAGCGGCAAATTATTCTCCCGGCACATGACAATCGCAGTCGCATCCATGACCTTGAGGTTATCCGTCAACACTTGATCGAAGGACAATTCCCGATATCGAACCGCATCAGGTTCCTTAAGCGGATCAGCCGAATAGATACCGTCCACTTTCGTCGCCTTGATCAACACCTCGGCACCAATCTCGATCGCGCGAAGGCTCGCAGCGGTATCGGTGGTAAAGAAGGGGTTACCGGTACCGGCAGCGAAGATCACCGCCCGGCCCTTTTCGAGGTGGCGCACTGCTCGACGTCGAATATAATCCTCGCAAACCTCGTTGATCTGTAGCGCCGACATGACTCTGGCGACCGCCCCTTGTCGCTCGAGCGCATCCTGCAATGCGAGCGCGTTGATGACCGTAGCCAGCATGCCCATTTGATCCCCGGTGACGCGATCCATGCCTGCCTCAGCAAGACCGGCACCACGGAAAATATTGCCGCCACCGATGACCAGGCCGATCTGTACACCCAAGCCCAGCACCTCGGCAATCTCGATCGCCACCTGCCGAATGACGGGTGGATCGATACCATAGTCCTGACTGCCCAGCAGAGCCTCACCGCTGAGCTTCAATAAAATCCTTCTATAGGCGGGCGAGTCCTTCCCCATGCTCCTCTCAATTTTCACCGGTAAGTATTGAACCCCACGCTCGCAGAGTTCGGCCGTGTCGTTCTCTGCGCGACTAGATTAGCGGCTCTGGAGGACTTGCGCCATGACCTCCTGCACGAAGTCGTCCTCTCAACTTCGCTATCCCTCGCCGACCTCAAAGCGCACAAACCCCAGCGCGCTGGCGTCCGCCGTCGAGAGCAGATTCGCGACCGTCACGTCCGGGTCCTTGACGAACGGCTGACCGGTCAGAGTGATCTCATCCAAGTGCTTACGCAGCCGTCCCTCGACCATCTTCTGGACTATGTCCTCCGGCTTGCCCTCCTGGAGTGCCTGCGCCGTGAGTATCTCCCGCTCCTTGCCAAGCTCGTCCGTTGGCACATCATCGGCACTGACATAGCGGGGCGAAGTCGCGGCAACCTGCATAGCGAGATCCCTCGCAAGTTTCTCGTCGCCGCCTCGAAGCTCCACGAGGACGCCGATCCGGCCCATATGCGAGTAGGAGCCAACGGTCGCACTGCTCTGCAAAACCTGGAACCGGCGTACCGCAATGTTCTCGCCGACTTTGGCGACGAGTTCCTGACGTCTCGTTTCTAAAGTCTGGCCGCCCGAGTCCGAAGCCATAAGTTCCACGACACTGGCATACTCGCCTGCCAATGCAGCATCGGCTACGGATTCCGCAAACTGGGCGAAATTTTCATCCATGGCCACGAAGTCCGTTTCGGAGTTAACCTCAACGATAACGTGCCGGCTACCGTCCGCCGTGCCTTTCACCAAGACCTTGCCTTCGGCGGCCACGCGCGTCGCTTTCCGGTCCGCCTTCGCCTGCCCGGCCTTGCGCAACAGCTCGCCTGCCAGTTCAAGATCACCCTCGGCTTCGACGAGAGCCCGTTTGCAATCCATCATTCCCGCGCCGGTGCGCTCACGCAGCGTCTTGACGAGTGCCGCTTCTATCGCCATGCCTGATCCTCTAACCGGTTGAGAATGTCCGTCAATCCTTCGTCTCGACGTCTGCTGCTTTGGCCTTAGCGCCCGCCTTTTTCGTGACAGTTTTTTTCTTCGTCGTCGTTTTACCGCTCGCGGATTTCGCTGCAGTTTTTTTTGTCGCAGCCTTTTCGGCTGGCGTTTTTTTCGTAGCGGCCTTCGCCGGCGCTTCCTTCTCGACGACTTCGTTCTCGGCGACTTCCTTCGCCGGCGCTGCGTCCTCGGCGACTTCCCTCTTGGCAACCTCCTCCGTCGGCGCTGCGTCCTCGGCGACTTCCCTCTTGGCAACCTCCTC
>Ga0209980_10000027_pt1 | contig 66069 bp, 58 predicted proteins | sample CR02metaG_FD_183611 | JGI IMG/M metagenome (GOLD analysis project Ga0209980, IMG submission 183611) | Deep subsurface microbial communities from Mariana Trench to uncover new lineages of life (NeLLi) - CR02 metaG (SPAdes) (version 2) | ecosystem: Environmental > Aquatic > Marine > Ocean trench...
AACTCATTGTATTTATGTAGGAAAAGAAAAAAGAGAGATTGACCCATTGAAAGAACTTGAGAAAAAGAAGAATAGAAAAAGGGGGTTAAGAAATAATGGCAGTATATAAAAAAGATAACCGTTGGTATATAGACTATTATTTACCTAATGGTAGAAGAAAAAGAGAGGTTGTTACGATTAAGGGTATTGATCCTAAACATATTACGCGACAGGACGCCCTAAAAGCTCATAGTATAAGAAAGGCTCTAATGGCTGAGGGCAAGTTTGATATTGTTCAAACTCTTAATCCGATACTATTCGATAAGCTCGTGAACGCATTTATAGAGGACTATTCTAAAGTGAATAAGAAGTCGTGGAAGCGGGACAGAACTTCATGCCGGGCATTACTCGGTTATTTCGGCGGTAAGAAGCTCACTCAAATAACACCTTGGCATGTAGATAAATATAAGTCTAAAAGACTTAAAGATATATCTCGGTTTAATAGACCGTTAACGAAAGCGAGTATCAACCGTGAGCTCGCCTGTTTAAAAACTATGCTTAATTATGCGGTAGGGGAGGGCTGGTTGCCCTCTAATCCTATAAGTGGGTATAAGTTATTCAGGGAAAGGCTGAACAAGCTGAGGGTTGTAAGCAGAGATGAATTTGATCGAGTCTATAACACCTCCTCGGAGCTTTTACAGCCGATACTTGTAATGGCTTATAACACTGGCATGAGAAAGAGCGAAATTCTATATCTTAAATGGGAGAATGTGAGCCTGTCCGAAGGGTACATAAGGGTAGAAGAAACCAAGAATGACGAGTCGAGATACATTCCCATTAATAAACAGTTGAATAAGACTCTAAAATTGGTAAAATACAAATCCTCTGGAGAGCATGTTTTCAGTCATGAGGGATACCCAGTAAAAAGCTTTAAAACGGCTTTTGACAACGCAGTTAGAAGGTCTGGTGTAAAGCGGTTCACCTTCCATGATCTGAGACATACATTCGCGAGTAACTTAGTTATGAAGGGTGTCGATATAACAACAGTTTCGGAACTATTAGGGCATAAGAGTATTGCTATGACAAAGAGGTATTCTCACCCTACACCGGAACACAAAAGACGTGCAGTTGAAACGCTGAATTTCAATACTATGGACACCTATTTGGACACTAAGCTTATAAGTATCAAGAGCAAAGCTAACGTAATTGGTTGATATTATTGAATAAGCCCGGGTGGCGGAATAGGTAGACGCAAGGGACTTAAAATCCCTCGAGTGCAAGCTTGTGCCGGTTCGAGTCCGGCCCCGGGCACCAGTTATTACAAGAAGCCCCATCCTTAGATTCCGTCTTGATTATTAACTGATGAGATTATTCTAAATACAGTCTAATCTTTGTTTATTGGGTTAGTATCAAGGTAACTTTTACTTAGGTTTTATAGGGGGTAAAAAGTATAGGATAGTATCTTTCAAAAACTAATTGATTATTTTTTCCTCTTCTTCATCGTCCCGATCATCTTCGTCATCGTCATCCCAATCATCTTCGTCATCGTCATCCCAATCATCGTCTTCATCAAAAAAATCCTCGTCATCATCATCCCAATCGTCTTCGTCGTCTAACTCTTCGTCCTCATCCTTCCATTCTTCATCTTTTATTAGTAATTCTAAGTCGGTACTCATTTGCTTTCTCCTGTACGAATGACTTCTTTGAAAAGGTACATTCTGATATCAAAAAGTCAATAGAGAATTCTAAGTATTAATCTGTATTGAATCGTATCCAAAATCGAGAGATATTATAAAGATTAGGGGCAGTTATGAGATACAGGGTATAGCTCAAATCAATTTCAAATAGCAAGGTTATGTCGAGAGTTACGATGGTTTTAAGTGGTTATTATTTGGTCCCTTTCTCGAAAAATTCCTTAGCTTTTGATACCATTTCGCTTGAGCCTAGGAAGATCGGAGTTCTTTGGTGAAGCTCGCGAGGCTCGATATCTAAAATACGTCTGGATCCGTCGGTTGCCATACCCCCTGCTTGCTCTACAATGAAGGACATGGGGTTACATTCATAAACCAGCCTTATTTTCCCATCTGGAAAACCGTTTAAGGAAGGATAAATATATATTCCCCCGATTATTAAATTTCTGTGAACATCTGCAACCATTGAGCCTATGTACCGGGCAGAGTAGGGTGAATTTGTTTGCTGACCTCTTTCCTTGCAATATTTTATGTACTCTTTTACACTCTCTGGGAAGTCATAGAAGTTCCCAGTGTTTACAGAGTAGGTTTTACCGTCCTGAGGGATAGTCATATCAGGATGGGATAAACAAAATTCCCCGATTGAAGGATCAAGAGTAAAACCGTTGACACCATGGCCAGTGGTGTAAACTAACATCGTTGATGAGCCGTATATAACATATCCGGCTCCGGCTTGTTCACTACCCTTTTGAAGAAAGTCTTCAGCTTTGCAAAGACCTTCCGGTGAGGAGACCCTTCTATAGATCGAAAAAATAGTTCCAACCGAGACATTTACATCGATATTGGATGATCCGTCAAGTGGATCAATGGCGACTACGTATCCCCCTTTTCTCGATGATTCAGCCTCAAATGCTATGAATTCTTCGTTCTCTTCGGAAGCCACGCCGCAACACTGGCCACCGAGTTCCAGTGAAGCTATAAAGGTTTTGTTGGCTAGTAAATCGAGTTTTTTTACTTCCTCCCCTTGCACATTTGTAAACCCGGTAGTCCCGAGAACATCCACAAGGCCTGCTTTATTTACCTCTCTGTTTACAATCTTAGAAGCTAGTGCAATGTTACGTAGCAGTCTGGATAATTCCCCAGTTGCATATGGGAAATCGGTTTGTCTTCTTATAATAAACTCGTCTAAAGTTTGAACACCTATCATAATTACTATATTACCAAAATTCTCAAATTAAGGAAATTGCTCTGTCTTTGATATGTCTATTGCTAGGATAAGTGCTTTACACTATTCATTATTAAGGATTTCTTTGATTTTTTCCGAATCTTTAATCCTCATTGCGGCTTTTAACCCTTCTTTGCGAATAAGCTCTTTTGATCTAATTAAACTTTCTCTTAAGTCCTGGGGCAGCTGCCTTTTTATCGTTTCATAAGCTGCATTTATATAAGGGATAGTTACAGAATTTGTGATTACAGGGTCTTTTTGCGAAATAAAGAGAGTCAAAGAAGATGTAAACAATAAAACAGCTATAGCTCCTATTATAATGCTTAGTATTGCTCCTCCCAGTCTGTTAAGCCAACTGAGATTAAGAGTACCTATGAGTTTAGTTGTAAGCCAACCGAATATTTGAATAATTAGATATGATATAAAGGCTACGATTAAAAAAGCGCCTACATTTGCGATTGACTCGTTCTTAACCAGGCTGTCTTTAATAAACATTGCAGCAAAAACGTCATAAAAGATAAGTCCAATTATAATCCCGCCAACAAGGGCAGAAATAGAAAATACTTGTTTAACGATCCCCCTCGTCATTCCTATAAGAATAAAAAAGAAAATGATTATATAAACAGTTATATCAATCCAATTCATTATCAATTAGTTAAAGTATTACTATGAGTAAATTACTTCAAAGCTTGAGCCTACACCAGGTTCTTTTGTAACTTCGATTCTTACCGGAAATCTTTCCTTTAGTTCTTCAACGTGCGTAATTGCTAAGATCTTATCAAAGTCGTCTTTTATTGTGTTAATCACTTGAACAAATTGGTCCAAGCCATCTTTGTCCTGAGTACCAAACCCCTCATCCACAACCAGGGTTCTCAGCTGAGCGCCTGAGCGGTTTGCAATAAACTTTGAGATTGCGACTCTAAGTGCAAAGTTAATTCTAAATGCCTCCCCACCAGAGAAAGTTTCATAACTCCTGGTCCCTGATGAGTCTCCAATATAAATCTCAAGGGTCTCTTTATCCCTTCCTTTTTGTGTAGGCCTAACCATTTCAAGACTCAGCGACATAGTGCCTTCTGTAAGTCTGCTTAGAATCTTGTTAGCCTCAATTTCTATATCAGGAACGGCGTTTTCTATTATTAGTGCTTGGAGTCCGTTCTTGCCGAAGGCCTTTACTAGTTCCTTAAATATAACTAAATCCCGATTTATTATTTTGATTCTTTCCTGAACCTCTTTTCTCTTGTTTAATAGTTTCTCAATCCTTTCAAGATGGTTCTCGCTCCTGGTTATTTCTGTAAGAATTTCATTCTTATTCTTTTTCATTATGTCTATTCTGTTTGTTGCTGATTCGAGTTTTTGCTTTATTTCTTTACACTCGGAATTAATTCTTTCCATTGCATTAAGCTCTTTTTGAATTGCTTCTGATTTCTTCTTTTCATCGATTAGCTCAAGAGTAATCTTTTTCTCCTCTTTTTCTCTAATGCTAAGTCCAAGTTTTGCTTTATCGAGGTTTTCTTTGTCTCTTGAGTATAGCTCTAGCCTCTTGGCCTCTGTTCTTAACTCTTTATGTTTATTCTCATCATATGAAAGCTCGCTTAAAGCAATTTTAATTTTCAGAACTTTTTTCCTGTTCTCTTGAGAGAAACTCTCTTGTTCAAGTTTCTCATACAGGGGCCTTAGTTCCGTCTGTACATCTTTTATTTCTTTTTCGTATTGAGATTTCTTTATTTTATCGCTCTTCAGTAGTTCATTCTCGGTTACATATCTTCTAAATTTCTCAAGCTCTTCTTTAACTTTCGAATGATTATCTGAATCATAACCCAATTCTGATTTTTTTTGATATAATTCATCTAGTTCTTTACTAAAATCCTTAATGTATTCCTGGTTTTCTATCTTTCTTGTAATAATTTTGAGTTGGGCGTTAGTCGTTTTAAACTCTTTTAAGTAATGTTCAACTTCATGTAGGCTCTGCTCTTTTTCTCCTAGTTCCTTATTGAGTACTATAAATCTTTTTGTCTCAGATTGAGCTTTCTCAATTTCATCAGATAATTTCCTTTCTTCTAATAGCGATCTATTAATATAGTTCTTGGTTCGGATAAGCTTGTTGCCTAAATCGGATATTACGCCATTTAGTTTTTCTATGAGAGCTTCCCTTGCTTCATTTTGAAGAGGTGACTCGCATAAAGGGCAGTGTGGATCTTTGGTCTCAAAGCTTATAACGCTTAATTTGTTTATCTCTTCATCTTTTCTTTTTTCGAGTTCAGCTTTTCCTGCAATTTGTACACTTTTATCTTCCCTCAATTTATTGAGCTTTTCATTTATCCTATCCAATTCACTCTGGGTTTCGTTTTGTTTTTCTAAATCTAATTTCAAAACGCCAATTTCTTTAATCAACCCGTTTTTCATTTCAGATTTAGCCTTTAGGTCATGGACTTTTGATTTGAGTTCTCTTGCTGAGGCTTCAAGCTCAATTCTCCTCTGCTCTATTTTGTTTTTAATCTCCGACTCTTTTAAATAGAGCTCCTGGCTCAATTGCCTTTTGTTCTCTAGCTCCTTTTCAAATGATTGAAGTTGAGTGAACTTCTTAAATCCTGAAGTGATTTCTTCTTGTCTAGAGGTTGTTTCTAAAGCCGTCTTCAGTATTTTTTCAAACTCTTCTCTCTTAGCTTTTAGAGAGCTTAATCTCTCCAGTATTTTTGTCTTCTCGCTGTTGATCAGGTTCAGAGTGATTTCTAAATCTGTTTCTAATTTTGACTTGATGAGCTCATTTTCTGAAAGTACTTTCTCTTGCTTTAAAACATCCTCATATTCTTTAAATCCTTTAAGAATTTCCTTTTCTATAGAGGTAATTTCTTTATCTTTTTGGATAAGACTTGTTAATTGATTAAGTTCCGATTCTAATTTGAGGTATTTCTGACTATTTTCCTCTTTATCTCTAATCAGTTTGTTTAAGTTTTCGTGTTTTGCTTTTATGGATTCATTCTGGGTGATGAGTTTTCCCTGCATAATCTCAAATTCTGTTATCTGTATAGATAATTTTTTCTCTTCATTACTTGCTTGCTTGAGCTTTTCTTCAAATAACTTCTTTTCAGAAACCTCATCCTCTAAGTGCTTTTCTTCGTTCTCAAGTGTAGTTAATTCTATGTTAAAGTTTTGTGATTGTTGTCTTGCTTTCTTTGTGATGAGTTCATATTCATCTAGTTCAAGAATTTTTGAGAGAATTTCTTTTCTTTCTGACGGTGTTCTTTTTGTAAATTCATCTGCCATGCCCTGGAGTATGAACGAGGAGCATATAAATGTGTTGTAGTCCATTTTGAGAATATTCTCTATCGTGTTTTGTGTTTTAGAACCCTCATCTAAGGGCTTAAAAGTGCCACTTATGCTGTCAAAAATATCAAGGTAGATTGAGGTAGACGTGCCTCCTTTTTTTCTCTCAATCGATCTCAATATTCTGTAAATGTTGTTTTCCGATTCAAACTCGAGTTCTACTCTGGCTTCGCTTGCGCCTCTTTTAATTACTTCATGCTTTATCTTGACTCTGCATTTGCCCCATAATGCCCAAGTCATGGCATCTATAAGTGCCGATTTCCCGTGGCCGTTCTTTCCGGAAAAACAAGCTATTTTGAAGCCTCTAAAATCAAGGCTGGCGGTATTGTCACCATAACTTAGAAAATTTCTTAAAGAGAGTTTTAATGGAACCATATGGTTAGATGATAATCTGATCCGATTCTTGGTATAGATTATATAACATTTGGCTAAATTACCATATTACGAGCTAGTTTTGACTTATCTCCGGTGTTCAGATAACTTAAAACCCGCAATGGATTTTTCCGATATTCTATCTATTATCAGTACTGATCTTGATGAAGTGGAGCAAGAGCTTGAAGCCAGTATAAAGTCCCCTGTCCCACTTGTATATGAGATTTCTCAATATTTACTTGGAAGCGGTGGCAAAAGGCTACGTCCTGCGGTACTACTACTTTCAAGCGGCGCTTGTGGTCGTTTAAATGGCAAGGAAAGGACATATTCTGCCGCAGCTCTGGAATTGATACATACTGCAACTCTCCTTCATGATGATGTGGTGGACGAAGCAAAATTAAGAAGGGGTAAGCCGTCATCAAATATTGTCTGGGGGAATAAGGCTACTGTGCTTGTAGGAGATTTTATGCTAGCTAAGGCGCTTAGTCTTATACAATCCTGTGGTGACCTGGAACTTATAAAGGCAGTAACTGACGCGGCAGCTAAATTAGCACAAGGGCAGGTGCTGGAGGTAATGAATACTAGTAATATGCTAGAAGTTACTGAAGAAGTATGCTTCGGAATCATCGAAAATAAAACTGCCTCACTTTTAGAAAGCTGTGGGACAGTCGGGGCAATACTCGCCGGAGTTGAAGACGGACTAAAACATTCAGTAGGCCAATATGGATTCAATATTGGTGTCGCGTTTCAGCTTACCGATGACGCTCTTGATTATTCTTCGACTGAAGAGGAGTTTGGAAAGGGAGTTGGTCAGGATTTAGTTGAAGGCAAAATGACTCTTCCTCTATATTATTCAATTCAAGAAGCTTCAAGTTCAGAGCGGTCTAAAATAAACGATGTTCTCGTAAGCAAGGAAGTCTTTAATGAGGATGATTTAAGTTTTGTCAGGGATATTGTGGGAAGATATAAAGGCGTTCAAAAAACAAATAATATGGCTGAAAACTATATAAATAATGCTAAAGATGCGATATCCTTGCTTCCTGACACTCCTTATAAGAATTCCCTGGATTCGTTAGCTGATTATATTGTAGATAGAAGAGGATAATAAATAAATCAGGACTCATAGGATTCTAACTCATGCATCATTACATAAGCGTCTTCACCATTGTCTGAATAGTATTTCTTTCTTAGCCTCATTGTCCTAAATCCGATCTTTTCGTAAAGTTTTATAGCTACAATGTTTGATGTTCGAACTTCTAAAATTGCATATTTCAATCCGGTCTCTTTTGATAAGCTGATGCAATCTCTCAGCAACATTTCACCTAAACCAATTTTTCTAAAATCCGGATGTACTGCGACGTTCAGGATATGTACCTCATCGTGAATTGTCCAGGTTACTATATATGCTATTACAATGCCGGATATTCGTATAACTCTTTTATATGAATTTAGTGCCTCTATTTCTCTTTCAAATATTCTCCTAGGCCATGGAGAAGGAAAACTAACGTTCTCTATAGCAACTATCTCATCAAGGTCTACTGGCCTCATATAGTCTATTTCATATTTTGTAGCTTTTTCCATATAACTATTTTTTCTGTTTTGGGCCCTTATGTCTAGATAATTTTTTAATTAAGAAAAATTCTTGAAGTATTTAGATAGTAGTCCGTCTGCAGCAGCAAATGGGCTTTTTTTGCCTTGAGTGACCTGTTTTTCCAGTTTGAGGAGGGCTTTTTGGATTTGTTCGCTAGAGTAGAAACTACTTTTTAATCCGTATAAAATAGCTTCATGCATCGACTTTCTTGCTTGCCGCTGTCTTTTCTTTTCTAATTCTCCGCTTTGTTCAATCAGCTTTCGGTGTTTAATAATCGTTTCCCAAATTTCATCTATGCCCTTATTTTTTATGGAAGAACAAGTTGTAACCTCTGGTACCCATCCGCTTTCTTTAGGAGGGTAGAGGTGAATGGCATTTTCGAACTCTCTCTTCGCCTGCTCGGCTTTGACAATATTTTCACCATCAGCTTTTGTTATAGCTACAGCATCAGCCATTTCCATGATGCCTCTTTTCATCCCCTGAATTTCATCTCCTGCCCCCGCAAGAAGAAGTAAGAGGAAAAAATCAACCATAGAATCCACCGCAACCTCTGACTGGCCGACACCTACGGTTTCAATGATTATGGTATTAAAGCCTGCAGCCTCGCATAATAAAATTGTCTCACGTGTATTTTTTGCTACACCACCCAATGAGCCTGATGTTGGGGAGGGGCGTATAAAGGCATTTGGGTCGAGTGAGAGCTCTTCCATTCTTATTTTATCCCCTAAGATACTTCCCTTAGTGCGCTCGCTTGTTGGATCAATTGCTAATACCGCAACTGATCTCTTTTTCTCCTGGGTTAGATACAATCCAAATGTTTCTATGAATGTGCTTTTTCCAACACCGGGGATACCAGTTATGCCGATCCGAATTGATTTTCCTGTCTGAGGAAGGCAGTATTCAATAATCTTCTGTGCCAGATCGTTATGTTTTGGTAAGGTGCTTTCTCTAAGAGTAATTGCCTGACTTAATACAGAGCGGTCACCTGCAAGTATCCCCTCTGTAAACTCTTTAAACGATAGCTCGTTTTTTCGTTTTATTTTTCCCATAGCGGGTCTTTCAGATCTACACTTGAATTTGAATTGTCAGACAATCTTCTATTGATTAGTTTCTTTGATATTGTCAATCAATATTTTCAGTAATTTCTCGGCAGCTTGTGAAATAACAGTACCCGGTCCGAATATAGCAGTAATGCCGGCGTCGTAAAGAAAATCATAATCTTGTTTAGGAATAACTCCACCTGCAACCACCATTATGTCCTCACGGTTTAACTTCTTGATCTCACCTAACAGCTCGGGAACAAGTGTTTTGTGACTGGCTGCAAGACTTGAAATTCCAATTATATGGACGTCATTCTCAATGGCTTGTTTTGCCGCTTCGTTAGGGGTTTGAAAAAGTGGCCCGATATCCACATCAAATCCAAGGTCGGCAAAGCTAGTTGCAATAATCTTCGCTCCACGGTCATGACCGTCCTGTCCCATCTTTGCAACCATTATTCTTGGGCGTCTTCCTTCAAGCGCGGCAAATTCGTCTGCCAGCTCTCTTGCTTTAACAAAGTCCTTATCTTGAGACATTTCAGAAGAATATACACCCGAAATCGAACGAATTACAGCTTTATATCTACCAAATACCTTCTCACACGCATACGAGATCTCTCCGAGAGACGCTCTTTCTCGAGCCGCTTCCACTGCAAGCTCTAAAAGGTTGCCCGAGCCTGTCTCGGCACATTTGGTAATAGCATCTAGTGCACCCTTTACTGCTTGATTGTCTCTTGATTTCTTGAGTTCTTTCAACCGCTCAAGTTGTGAGCGCATTACAGCCGTGTTATCGACCTCTAATATCTCTATTTGGTTTTCCTCTTCCACTTGATATTTATTTACGCCGACTATGATGTCCTGCCCAGAGTCTATACGGGCCTGTTTTCTGGCAGCTGCTTCCTCAATCCTCATTTTTGGTATCCCAGTGTCTATTGCTTTTGCCATTCCCCCAAGCTCTTCAATTTCACTTATCAACTCCCATGCCCTGTGTGCAATCTGGTCGGTTAAGTATTCGACATAATATGAACCTGCCCATGGATCAACGGACCGGCATATGTTTGTTTCCTCTTGAAGATAGATCTGAGTATTTCTTGCGATGCGGGCCGAAAAATCAGTTGGCAGAGCAATTGCCTCATCAAGAGCGTTTGTATGAAGAGATTGTGTGCCGCCAAGGGCTGCGGCAAGTGCTTCAATGCATGTCCTTATTACATTATTGAAAGGGTCTTGCTCGGTTAAGCTCCAGCCGGATGTCTGACAGTGGGTTCTTAGCGCCAAAGATTTTGGATTTTTAGGGTTGAACTGTTTTACTAGCTTTGCCCAGAGCATACGGGCTGCCCTCATTTTTGCTATTTCCATAAAATGATTCATCCCAATACCCCAGAAAAATGAGATACGGGGAGCAAAATCATCAATATTCATTCCGGTCTTAATACATGTCCTTATGTACTCGAGTCCGTCTGCAAGAGTGTAGGCAAGTTCGATGTCAGAGGAAGCTCCCGCTTCTTCCATATGGTATCCACTTACACTTATTGAATTAAATTTTGGCATCTTTTCTGCCGTGTATTTAAAAATGTCCGCTATGATTTGCATTGAGGGCTCAGGAGGGTAAATATAAGTATTACGAACCATGAATTCCTTTAATATATCGTTCTGAATTGTGCCGTCTAGTTTTTCAGGGCTGATCCCCTGTTCTTCGGCGGCTACGATGTAAAAGGCCATTATTGGAAGCACTGCGCCGTTCATAGTCATTGAAACCGAAATTTCATCGAGCGGTATCTGATCGAAAAGAATTTTCATATCCAAAATGGAATCAATAGCAACGCCGGCTTTTCCCACATCGCCTACTACTCGTTGATGGTCGGAATCATATCCGCGGTGAGTTGGGAGATCAAAGGCTATCGACAAGCCCTTTTGACCTGCTGCTAGGTTTCTTCTGTAAAAGGCATTAGATTCCTCCGCTGTTGAAAACCCGGCGTATTGTCTGATAGTCCAGGGGCGAGTAACGTACATTGTAGAGTAGGGCCCGCGTAAATAGGGGGCTATTCCCGCAGCATAATTAAGGTGTTCCATTTCTAGGAGGTCATCATTAGTATATAGGGATTTAACCTCTATCCCTTCAGGAGTCATCCATCCATTTTTGAAATTTCGGGATATATGATCCGAACCCTTAGTTTCAGAATGACGAAAATCTATGTTTGAGAAATCCGGTCTCAAAAGTACTCACCTCTTCTTAAACTCTCATTCCTAATATCTCTTGATATTTCTTTAGAGTTTCAAGTGCGTTTGAATGAACATGAATAAAATCATCTACCCCCGCTTGTTCAAGTTTGTTTCTATGTTCTTTAGGGTTGCCGGCAATGATGATTTTAATATTAGGATTTCTTTCCTTTAACTCTTTAGTAATTTGTGGGGCATAGTTTAAGTACTCATCATCTGAACTGCAGATCGCAACTATATCTGCATTATTTTCAACGGCGGCATTAATGCCGTCTTCCGGTGTATCAAATCCGATGTTATTAATAATTTCAAAACCCGCACATCCGAAAAAGTTGCTTGAAAAAGATGCTCTGGCACTTCTAATTGAAGAATTTCCTATTGTCAGTAAGAAAACCTTGGGTTTATGCCCGGTTTCTCTAATGTGTTGCTCTGTTGTCAAACGTACTTCTTCAAAAACCTGTGCCCCGCGGTAAGGTTTTAATGTGGTAATACTACATTCTGATCCTACAGAGTTTTGTATTAATACATCTCCAGTGTATACACCATCACCGGCAAGATATTCAGTTATGTATTCAATACTTAGTTTGTCTTCGGTGTTAAGCTTATTTCCGGATTTTTTAAGTATAATAGTGGAGCCCTTTTCTTGAATTTCAGTTGACATGTTTTCTTTGGGATTCGGATATTGATTAACACCTAAAAAGGTGTCTTTCCTGATTGCTATATTCATATCCCTTCTTTTTCTTGTATTGTTTATTTCATCTTGCACAGCACCAGACTTAAGAGACTCTACAAGTCCTCCCTCGGACTCAATTTTTTGGAAGAGCTTCCAGGACTCTTGTGCTATCGAATTCGTTAAGTTCTCAATATAATACGATCCTGCCGAAGGGTCTGTAACCCGATCTAAATAGGATTCGTTCTTTAATACAAGCTGAGTGTTTCTTGCCATCCTCAAAGAGAATTCATCGGGACTTTTATATTCTGAATCAAACGGCCTAACGGTTATTGAACTTGCCCCTGCTATTACGCCTGCCATAGTTTCCACAGTGCCTCTAAGTAAATTCACATATGGGTCATAAAGAGTTTTATTCCACGTGGAGGTTCTGACTTCTATAGACATAGGATCAATAGACTTATCATTTGGAGCGTATTGTTCCAAGATTTGTGCCCAAAGTAATCTTGCTGCCTTTAGCTTGGCAATTTCCATAAAGTAATTCGAGCCGATTGAGAATGAAAATGACATCTGCTGTGAAATCTGATCAGATCTGAGGTCCATTTCGGTAAGCCTGTCTAAGTATTCCACTCCTGCAGCCAGTGTGAAAGCAAGCTCCTGAGTAATTGAAGCTCCCGAGTCGTGGAACTGCGAGCTGTGAACTTTTAGGCCCTTATAATTGGGCATATAATCGCTCAAATATGAAATCAATGTCCTTAATTCTTTAAAAGAGTTCTGTTCGCCTATTGTGAAAGATCCATTAAGAGTTAAATCCTTCAACGGATCGGTATCAAGAGAGCCTGATAACTTTTTTATGCTTCCCCCCCTTCTTTTAGACTCGTTTATGAAGAGAGACAAGATACCAATTCTGCCGCTGCCGCATTTGAAATGGATTGGTACTTTTTCTATATCTATACCGTCGAGGAGTAAAGCCATGTCCTCTGTGTTTTGAATTGGAGTACCTGAACATTTCTCATCATCAATTTCACAATTGAATGTGAGAGAATCTGCACCGCCATTTAGGCAATTTAACGCCAGTCTGTTTGCAAGCCCTATATCAGCCTCACTGATTTCCTGATTAATTCTCCAGCTGTTATTTGTAGAATTTGCGCCTCGAACAAATGGAAATTCTCCCGGAAGTGAATCCATTAGATAGTTGATAGACTCTAAGCTCTTTTCTGTATAGAAAGGGTCTACTTCTATATTTTCATAAGTTTTCCAGATTAACTTTTCAAATTCTCTTCCCTTTAAATCCTTTCCTATTTGGCTCTCCCATTCTTTCTCGGATACTGCGGGGAACTCTTCAAATAATTTTTCCTTATATTTAGCTGGATCGCTCATTTAACTGGCACCTAATCTTTACAAATTTTCTCTGATTTTTTATGTTCAGCTCAATAATAATAATAAAAATTCCTATTCTTGCAACTTCCTTGCTTGACACTAAAAGCCTTTATGGTACTCTGAAACCTCTTAATTGATAATCATTTTCAATTTCGGTTGAAAGTATAATCAATCAAGCATATGTAATGTTTTTGTGAAATTTGAACGGAGGCTTTAGGCATACTTATTATCAAGAAAGTAACCAGAATCCTTTATATTTCTTGCATTAGTCTCTCCCTTTTACTATTAATCACGTTACCATCTTTTTCTTCATCTACAGAAAAGAGGATATTATCGCTAGTTGATTATATAGGCGGTGATTATCAAAATGCCGTTTTAGATGGTGAAGTAATAAATAACGGCGAATATAAGGAAATGCTAGAGTTCTCTTCTGAAGCTCAGGAGCTCTTTCAGACTTTAAAATCCTCTGAGGGGGATAAAGCAAATATAGGATCAGAGATTAACGAGCTATCAGATCTTATAGCTGCTAAATCTTCTGTTGAAAATGTCGAGGAAGTTTCAAATAACATAAAAGAAAAAATTATTTCCTCTTATGGTATAGTTCCTCATCCCGAGAAAAGCCCCTCTTTGGATACAGGAAAAGAGTTATACAACAATAATTGCTCACAGTGTCACGGTCTTAGTGGTGCCGGAAACGGCCCGTTGGCAGAAGGGTTAAATCCTTCGCCGACAAAATTAACTGACCCCGATTTCTCTTTGGGGCTTTCACCTTTTAAAGTTCACAACACAATGACTTTTGGAATAGCTGGTACGGCAATGCCGTCTTTCCCTCAGATTTCCGACGATAAGAAATGGGACGTGGCATTTTACGTGCTGTCACTTGCTTCTAAAAACGAAGGTGTTAATTCCGGACAAGAAATTGGATCTCTGCTCCCAGAGGAAATAAAGGATTATAAAAACCTAGCAACTCTCTCAAACAATCAAGTAAGGGATAAGATAAGTGAACATGTAGGTAGTGATGATGAACAAGATCTAGCTGTTTCCTATCTTCGTAAAGGAGTCTTTAATGATCATACTTCATCCGAAGATTCAGCACTAATCATAACAAGCGGATTATTAAATGAATCCTTAGACCTATATAAAACAGGTAGTACGAAAGAGTCTTATGAAAAAGCCCTCGATGCTTATCTCGTGGGTTTTGAGCAGATAGAACCTGAGTTGTTTGTTAAAAACAGCAAATTTACTGCAGAAATAGAGAAGAATTTTGGGGATTACAGGAATGCTATTAAATCTGAAAAAGCAGTCGGGGAAGTGGAAAATTTAAACACAAAGCTTCAGGACAACTTAATCTCAGCAGCAGGTATTTTGGAAAGTAAATCTTCAAGTAAGTTCATATCCTTTCTTAATTCCTTTGCGATAATTGTGAGGGAAGGGCTTGAAGCAATTTTGATAATAGCGGCAATTATTGCTTTCTTAAATGCCACAGGCTCAAGAAAATCCGTTAAATATATACACTATGGTTGGATCTCGGCTTTAGTGGCGGGAATCTTGACTTGGTTTCTGGCTTCGACAGTCATTTCCATAAGCGGCGCCCAGCGTGAAATAATCGAAGGTATAACAGCTCTTATTGCAGCGGCAGTGCTGTTTTATGTGAGCTATTGGCTTATTACCAAGATAGAAGTCAGGAAGTGGAAGGAATACATTCAGGGTAAAGTGGAAAATGCTGTTTCAAGAAACAGCGTTATAGCTCTTGCGAGCGTATCGTTTTTCGCAGTTTATAGAGAAGCATTTGAAACCGTACTATTCTATCAGGCTCTTTGGTTTCAGGCGGGAAACTCCCGATCCGCTGTGATATGGGGAATAATCGCAGGCGGGGCGGTGTTAGTTGTACTCTTTTTCGTAATTTTCAAGTTGGCTCTTAGAATACCAATAAAGTACTTTTTCACTTTCACAAGTGTCTTCCTCTATTTTCTTGCTTTCATACTATTGGGCAAGGGGATAAAAGAACTTCAAGAGGCGGGAGTAGTTAACGTGACCCCTCTAGATTTCCTGCCTTATATAGATGCCGTAGGCTTTTATCCTACGCTGCAAACTTCAATTCCTCAGGGCTTATTAGTTCTGGCTTTTGCCTTCGCAGCCTTCTGGTTGGGTTATGTTAAAAGGGAGAGAGAAAAGAAAGAGCTTGTTATAACAATATCCCGGATATCTGAGGACATGAAATCGATGCAGGCCGCATTTGATCATATTAAGGGGCATATAATTGAATGGAGAAAATGTGAGAATATAGACCTTGAGGCTGAGGATTTAGATAAACAAATTCAAGAAGTAGTGAGCCATGTAGATGAGCTCGAAACCAAAGTAGGAGACTTCTACGATATTGTCTCAAAAAAAATAGAAACTCCAACGAAGGTTCACTGACTGTTGTTTTAGTAGTAACCCCCGTATTCACTTGTCCATGTCATTTTGAGCATATATTATAAAGATCATGAGCCTAAAGGCCGTAATTATAGCTTCAGGCGGTATAGATAGTTCTACACTGCTCTACAAAATGGTTAACGAGGGCTTTGAGGTTTATGCCCTTACCTTTATCTATGGTCAAAGACACCTAAAGGAAATTAATTCGGCCAATCGTATCAGTGAGAGTTTAAATATTGCTCATAAAGTAGTAAATATTTCGGCTATGAAAGAGCTTCTTTTGGGCTCTGCGCTTACAGACTCAAACGTTGAGGTACCGGAAGTTCCAGAGACTGCCGAGCACTTTGAGACTCTTAAGGTAACTATTGTTCCTAATAGAAACGCTATTTTTCTTTCTATTGCAATAGGCTATGCCGTTAGCATCGGAGCTAATCACGTGTTCTTCGGCGCGCATTTTTCTGATAGAGGGGTTTATCCCGATTGCAGGAAAGAATTCGTTGAGGCGTTTCAAAATTCTGAAAGGCTAGCGACCGATAACGATAAATTAGTCATTGATGCCCCATTTGTGGATATCGAGAAATCAGAAATTATTAAACTTGGCGTAGAGTTGGGAGTGCCTTTTAAACATACCTGGACTTGTTATAAAGGCGGAGAAAGACATTGTGGAGTATGCAGCTCCTGCAGGGAGAGAAAAAGGGCATTTGTCGAATCCGGTGTTCAGGATCCGACCGAGTATGAACAATGAAAATCAGCGAAATTTTCTTTTCCCTACAAGGTGAGGGCATCGAAATTGGTCTTCCCACGGTTTTTGTTCGCCTGTTTGCCTGCGATTTGAGGTGTACATGGTGCGATACTATGTATGCGGTAGAGGGAAGCGATTTTAAAGACTACACAGTTCTTGAAGTTGTGAATGAAATTGAAAAGCACGATTGTAAGAGAGTTTGTATCACAGGAGGAGAGCCTCTTCTTCAAATTAAGGATGTTGAGGAATTAGCCTTTGATTTAATCGACAAAGATCATACAATCCTGCTTGAAACAAGTGGGCATAAAATGCCCCCACCTATATTGTGGACGGAAAATAGTACGATAAGTATGGATTGTAAATGTCCTAGCTCTTCAATGCAGGACAGAATGGACTTTGACCTTTTCACGAGACTCCGGCCAAAGGATCAGCTTAAATTTGTAATACAAGATGATATAGACTATGAATATGCCATAGGCATTTTAAACAGGTATGATATCAAAGCTAACATTATTTTTCAGCCGGCATATGGATCTAAGTTGGGCTGGATAGCTGAGAAAGTTATTAGCGATAAATTGGAAGATATAAGAGTTTTACCCCAGCTTCACAAAATTATCTGGGGAGATAAAAGAGGAGTGTGATTACATTGGTAAAGTCAGTCGATATTTATTTTTACCCAATGTCATGTTATAATCCGCTTCTCACCATTCTGTCGCGGAGTTTGCAGAGTAAGTGTATAAAGCGGAGGTCTTAAATGCAGGAAGTGCATAAATAAAATGAACGAAGAAATTAACAAAGAAGATTATAATTTCGAACCATTTGCAGATACTGAAGAATATAGACAAGTAAACAGTGAGTGCATAAATAGCTGGGTTCGGATTATGAAGCAGAAGGGTATTAGCGGACTTGAGGGGGTTCTAGACGTCGCGACTGGTGCAGGCACCATGGTGCAGCTCGTGTTCGACAGTCTTCCGGAAACTTGGAAAAAGGCTGCAGTATTATGTCTTGATCAATCCTCTGAAGCTTTAAAGCTGGCTCAATCCAAATTAGAAAAAACCGTAGAAAAGTTAAAACTCATTCACTCTTCAATTGAAGATATGACAATTCCCGATCAGAGTGTGGATATCGCGGTTTGGGGAAATGGTATACATTACTTATCTGCAGATGATCAGCTACAGAGTGTCAAGAGGATTAAAAGAGCCTTAAAACCCGGAGGATTTCTTTTCTTCAACACCGCATTTTACGAAGAAGCCAGGCCGGTTGAAACGCTGCCTTTTTACCGTACACAGATTAAAACCGCAGTCCAGTATATGCGTGACCATGGTATTAAAAGGGTAAAGACCGATACTCGAACTGAGGCCGCAAAATTCCTGCCTAGGTCTTATTATGAAAACCTGGTGCAAGAGGCGGGTTTCAAGCTTGTCGATGCAAAAGAGTTTGCCGTTGATATGCATAAAGAGGCGTGGGAATATATAAGCGCTTTTCAGCAATATGCTGCCGGAGCATTAAGAGGATATCCCATAGACGATGCTGTCAACGCTATGAGAGATTCTGTTGGTCCTGCAATAGAGCTGCACGGTAACATAGATCAAGATGGTAACCCTTACATTACGCGTAAATGGCTTGCTATAAGTGCCCAAGTATAGGCCAATTCAATCCTGAGCACATAGTAGTTATAAATAATAAAATTTGAGGGGGATTACTATAAGGTTAGTTAACGCCTTATAGGTGGTAGTTAAGCGACATCATAGTAGTCTAAGCCTAAGTGGGTTATCAGTTCCTCACCTTTTAAATACCGGAGAGTATTCTTGAGCTTCATAAGCTGTATGAATAGATCATGCTCCGGATAAAGTTCCTCGCTGTGCATAGGGCTCTTAAAGTAGAATGAAAGCCATTCCTGTATGCCATGCAAACCTGCTCTGCTCGCAAGGTCAAGAAATATGACTAAATCAAGTACGATGGGAGCTGCAAGTATGCTATCTCTGCAAAGGAAATTTACCTTAATCTGCATTGGGTAGTTTAACCAGCCAAATATATCTATATTATCCCATGCCTCTTTCTCATCTCCTCTCGGAGGGTAATAGTTGATTCTTACCTTGTGATAATAATTTGAATACAGATCAGGATAAAGATCAGGTTGAAATAGATATTCAAGCACGCTTAGTTTGCTTTGTTCTTTAGTTTTAAATGAATAAGGGTCGTCTAATACTTCTCCGTCCCTGTTTCCTAATATATTTGTAGAAAACCATCCGTTAAGCCCTATCATTCTGCTTTTAAGTCCAGGGGCAAGAATGGTTTTCATTAAGGTCTGACCAGTCTTAAAATCTTTACCCGAAATAGGAACTTTCTTCTGTTTTGCAAGTTTGATTAGTGCAGGGACATCCGCTGATAAGTTTGGTGCTCCGTTAGCGTATGGAACGCCGCATTTGATTGCTGCATAAGCATAAATCATGCTGGGAGCAATACCCGGATGGTTGTTTTTTAAGCCCTCTTCAAACGACTTAATTGAATTATGTACCTCTGAGGCCTGAATATAAACTTCAGTACTTCCGCACCAGACCATTACAAGGCGGTCAACTCCGCTTTCTTTTTTGAAATTTTTTATGTCGTCAATAAGCTGCTCAGCAAGGTCCATTTTGGTCTTGCCGCGCTTAAGGTGTTTACCGTTTAGGTTCTTTACATATTTCCTGCTAAAAACCGCGGTCATAGGCACCGTATCCTGAAGCGAATCTTTTAGGTCATCAACTAGAGATTTCTCCAAAACGCCCGATTTAATGGCTGCCTCATAACAGTTATCGGGGAAAATATCCCATCCTGCGAAAACCAGATCATTTATATTGCTAAGCGGCATAAAATCCTTAATCAAAGGGGATTTTTTCTCTGTTCTTTTGCCTATTCTGATTGTGCCTAATTGTGTTAGGGATCCGATGGGTTTTCCAAGCCCGGACTTTATTGCCTCTACTCCGGCAATAAAAGTAGTACTCACCGCACCGCTCATTCCTGGAAGCAATACACCAAGCTTCCCTTTAGGTGGGGTAATCTTGTATTTCAGTTTTGATGTGTTCTTTTTTTTCTTATTGGTAGTTGTCAAAGCAGATATCACCTCTTGGAGAATTGTTGTCCGCGTCTCGCTTTTCTAAGTCCGTATTTCTTTCTCTCGACCATTCTCGAATCTCTTCTAAGCTGACCCGCAGATTTAAGAGGTTGCCTATAAGATTCATCAACTTGAAGGAGTGCTCGGGCAATCCCATGTCTCACAGCCCCGGCTTGGCCGGTTAGGCCGCCGCCTTTTACACTTATTGTAACGTTAAATTTCCCTTTTGTATTTGTTGTATCAAGAGGTTCTAATGCATGCACTATCCAAGTCTGACGGGGAAAATATTCATCCCCCTCGCGGTTATTGATAGAAATTTTCCCATCTCCCGGGCGCAACCACACACGCGCGATTGAGGTCTTCCTTCTTCCAGTTCCGTAATATTCAACTTCAGCCATATTATTATTTATACCTCCAAAGTTTCAGGCTGTTGGGGTGCATGCGGGTGTTCGCTCCCAGCGTAAACCTTTAACCTGGCTATTAATTTTTTCTGCCATTTATTTTTAGGGAGCATTCCCCAAACGGCTTTTTCAATTATTTCATGAGGTTTTGTTTTAAGAAGATCCCCTGCAGTTATTGATTTAATTCCACCGGGATAATGTGTATGCCGATAATATGTCTTCTGGTTCCACTTATCGCCTGTAAATTTTAGTTTCTCCGCATTAACGACTATAACGAAATCGCCAATATCCGCATGAGGAGTAAATTGGGGCTTATTCTTACCCCTTAAAATCGTCGCGATTCTGGTGGCGAGTCTTCCCACGGTTTTTCCCTCACCGTCAATTAAATACCATTTCTTAACAAAATCTTCACTTCTAGCCATATAGGTCTTCATATTTCCTGCCTCTAATTAATAGAAATAAACAATTCAATTTACCAATTTAGCGGTGATTGTCAAGGTTTTTGACGATCCTATTTTGAAATCGGCATTTTGGTAATGAAAATTGGTCTACTCATTTAATAATGATATACTGATTCCGTAATGATCTAAATACTACATGTTATGACTACACAACACAAAAGTAAATCTTTGTCCTGGAAGAAAAAGTTCAGAGATAAGCTTATAGAAATTATAGGAGCAACCGGGGTTATCTCATCCGATGATGAACTCATAGCATATGAGTGCGACGCTCTTACAGGGTACAGGATAAAACCTATATTCGTGGTTTTGCCCAAGACTACTGAAGAAGTTTCTGCCGTGATTAAAGAGTGCCATCACGAAAATATTCCATTTGTTCCTCGAGGTGCAGGCACGGGGCTTTCAGGCGGGGCGCTGCCTACTGAAGAGGGAATTGTAATTTCACTCTCCCGTATGACTAAGATATTAGATGTTGATATTCCCAATCAGAGAGTTGTGGTTGAGCCCGGGGTGGTAAATATATCGGTCACAAATGCTGTAAGCTCTTCAGGATACTATTACGCTCCTGACCCATCGAGCCAGATCGTCTGCACTATAGGGGGTAATGTGGCTGAGAATTCAGGAGGCGTTCATTGCCTTAAATACGGAGTAACTACGAATCATGTCTTGGGGTTAGAAATGGTCTTGCCTGACGGTGAAATTATAGAAGTTGGAGGTAAGACACTAGATCATCCCGGTTATGACCTTACAGGGCTTGTAGTAGGCTCAGAGGGGCTTTTGGGAATAGTAACGAAAGTTACTCTCAAAATTATCAAAAAACCCGAGGCTGTAAAAACTCTACTTGCTTCATTTGATCATATTGAAGATGCAGGGGATTCTGTTTCAGGAATTACAGCAAGGGGTGTTATCCCAGCGGGGATGGAGATAATGGATAGTTTTTGTATACGCGCGGTCGAAGAAGCGGTGGGCGCAGGATATCCCATAGATGCGGGAGCTATCCTTTTGGTAGAATTAGACGGCCCGACAGCTGAGGTTCAAGCTCAGCTGCCTATAGTTGAGGAAGTTTTAAAAGAAAATAACGCAATTCAGATTAAAGTTGCAAAAGATGCAAAAGAAAGAGAGCTTTTCTGGAAGGGGAGAAAGAGCGCATTCCCTGCAATGGGGCGCATAAGCCCTGATTACTATGTACAGGACGGCGTAATCCCCAGAAGTAAGCTTGCAGAGGTGCTCCGGGAGATTGAGGAGCTAAGCAAGAAATACGGACTCAGAGTTGCAAATGTTTTTCATGCGGGGGACGGCAATTTACACCCGCTTGTCCTTTACGATTCATCTAAAGAAGGTGATCTTGATAAAACACTCGAGCTTGCGGGTGAGATCTTGCAGGTTTGTGTTGATAAAGGTGGTAGCATTACCGGTGAGCACGGTGTGGGTCATGATAAAAAGAGATTCCTTTCTCTAATGTTTGATGAAAACGATTTGGATACAATGAATCTACTTAGATGTGCCTTTGATACAAAAGGCCTCTGTAATCCCGGGAAATTATTCCCTACACCGAGAACTTGTGTTGAGCCCGGCATGAAGCCTTTTAAAGAGCATCCGGTTCAAAAGGCGGGTCTAGGTGAAATGTATTAGTCCTAAATATTCTAGAGATTAGAAATACGTATATGCTGAAAAAAAAAATTGTTAATAATTTGCTTCGAATTGTGGGCGAAAAAAATGCTCTAACTGAAGAGGCTAAACTCAAGTCTTTCAGCGTTGAAAATGTGCAGCCCGGAATCGTACTTTTTCCTAACGAAATTGAGCAAGTATCAGAAATAATGAAGCTTGCCTCAAAAGAGTCCATCAGTGTCATACCTTGGGGATCGGGGACTAAATCGGCTCTTGGTAATTTGCCTGAGAGTGTAGATGTAGTTATTTCAACTAAAAATTTAGACCTAATTATTGAGCATGGCGCCTCAGACCTTGTGGCTACAACCCAGTGCGGGATTACACTTAAGAAATTCCAGAGTGCACTTAACAAAGAACGCCAGTTTCTGGCTATTGACCCTCCACATGTTGGGAGGAAAGCAACAGTAGGCGGAATTATTGCTACTAATGACAGCGGTCCTGAACGCTTTAGATATGGGACATTGAGGGAGTTTCTAATTGGTTTAAAGGTTGTGCGTGCAGACGGCAGCATTTTTAAGGGGGGATCAAAGGTCGTAAAAAATGTGGCGGGATATGATCTGCCTAAGCTATACGTAGGATCACTTGGAACCTTGGGGATTATAGTTGAGGCTACTTTCAGGCTTTACCCTGTTCCTGAATACTCTGAGACTTATATCGTAGGGTTTTCAACTTTGGAAGATGCCCATAATACGGTCTCCACACTTTTGAAATCAGATCTCGTAATTACTTCTCTAGAAATATTAAATCCTGAGCTTGTAGGTTCTCTTACCAAAAGGAATGACCTTGATCTTATAGATGACCTATACACTCTTGCAATAGGAATCAAAAATGTTGAAAAAGCGGTCAAAGATCAGATCTCAACTTTGAAAATGATCTGTAATCAAAATGGGGGGAAAGGTAAATTAATTATTGGAGCTCAAGAGGAACAACTTTGGGAGGATATTAGGGATTTCCCTTGGGAACTCTTTAAAGCGGAAAGGGTTGTCTGTAAAGCAAGCGTTGTTGTTACACAAATTCCACAAGTATTAACAACTTTAAAGAGGTTATCCGATGAGTATGGTATTAAAACCTATATATCAGCAAGGGCAGGTAACGGTATTCTGATCATATCAATTAAGGGTAAATTATCTTCTATTATTGACTCTCTAAATTCACTTCGTAGTTTTGTGTCTTCAATCGGAGGGCATTTGATACTCCAAGAGGCGCCTCCTGAAATTAAAGCCAGAGTTCAAGTGTGGGGAGATTTTGGCTCGGGACTGGGAATAATGAAAAAAATTAAATTAAATTTCGATCCTAATAACCTTCTCAACCCGGGAAGATATATATAAACCATAAATAATTACAACTTGATACTTGCGGTGGCATTGCCTCTTGGTTAGGATATTTGCGCACTTATTATATTCCCTAATTTATTTAACGCGAGATATGATACGTAGAGAAAAAAATGATGGGTGGATACTAATAACCCAGCATGATCATGCAAGTCTTTCAGGGCAAATTATGACACATTGGGGGAACAGCGAATTTGCAAAGCCCAAGCCCTACGATGAAGTACTTTTTGCCCTAACAGAGCATGATTCAGGTTGGAAAGATTGGGACTCTATGCCTAAAATCAATCCTGAGAACGGATATCCCGCTAATTTTGTGGAAATGAGTTCCCAGGACCAGTGTAAAATTTGGAGCAGGTGTTATAAATCTCACTCGAGCACTCATCCGTACGCTTCATCTTTAATCGCTCTACATTTTTCAAAGTTCAATCAGAGTAATATCAGAAAAGCCCATGATAATCAGCAGACAAAATCCTTACAAAATGATATAATGCTTTATATTGCAGAGAAGCTTGATATCGATGTTTCTAATGTTAGTGTGGAAAAAATTCCTCATGAAGTCAGGACTAATCTGAAACTACTTCAAATTGGGGATATAATCTCATTAACATTATGCCACGGGTGGAGGTCGATAGAAATTACCGAGGTGCCTTTTGACTATAACGGCTCCCAGATGACCCTAAAAATGGAATCACAAGATGGATTTAACTATAAAATAGCTCCATATCCTTTTCATGAATCAAACTTAAAATTTAATATTAAGGGCAAGAAGCTAGATAAGAAAACGTTCCCGGATGATGAAGAACTTAGAGAAAGATTAAATATCTCGAATTATGAAACTCTTGATTTTACTATAAGAAAGGGCTAAATATTTAATATGAGTCAAAGACAGTATGAGGCATTTGATGAGCAGGATAAACCGAGCTCTGATATTATAAGGGACTGTGTACACTGCGGTTTTTGTCTTTCTGCATGCCCAACTTATTTAGAGACCGGGAATGAGCTGGATTCTCCCAGGGGAAGGATCTATCTTATGAATTCAGCGCTTCATGGTGAAATACCGATGGACGGGTCCTTGGTAAAGCATCTTGATATGTGCCTCGGGTGCTTGGCATGTGAGCCAGCGTGCCCATCAGGGGTGCGTTATGGCAGTTTGATTGCGGCTGGACGGTCTCAGATAGAGCGTCGGTATGAAAGATCGTCTTTCGAAAAGATATACCGCTCTACTATTTTTTCAGTTTTCCCCTATCCCAGAAGATTAAAGTTAATGCTTCCTTTCATTTATATATATCAAAAAATAGGCTTACGTAGTCTTATTCAGTCCTCAGGGATAATAAATAGGGTTTCTAAAAAACTAGCAAGTATGGAGGAGATGCTACCTGAAGTAGAATCTCCAATATTTCCTGCAGAACTTCCCGAAGTAATCCCCGCAAAGGGCAAAAGACGCTACAGAGTCGCTCTTCTCACGGGCTGTGTACAGAGCGTTTTCTTCTCAAGAACAAACGACGCTACTGCCAGGGTTTTAGCGGAAAATGGCTGTGAAGTACTTGTCCCGCAAAATCAAAGCTGCTGCGGCGCTCTATCGGTTCATTCCGGGAGATTGTCTGAGGGCAGGGATTTCGCAAAACTAACTATAAATACTTTTGAAAATCTTGATGTAGATGCAATTGTAGTAAATTCAGCCGGGTGCGGCTCTGCGATGAAGGAATATCGCGAAATACTTAAGGACGATCCACTGTATTCTGACCGAGCAGAAGACCTAAGCGAAAAGACAAAAGACATCATGGAATTTCTAGCTGAAATTGGACTTTCTGCAGAACCAAAAGAACTTAGTTTAAAAGTAACTTATCAAGATGCCTGCCACCTAGGCCACGCACAGCGAATAAAGGAGCAGCCAAGGCAGGTGCTAAAAGAAATACCGGGTCTTGAGTTAATTGAAATGCCCGAAGCTGACCTATGCTGCGGTAGTGCTGGGATATATAACCTTGTAGAGCCCGAGATGTCTCAAAGCCTGCTTGAGCGGAAAATTAATAATCTAAGGCAAAATGAAGTGGACTATTTAGTAGCCGGAAACCCGGGATGCCTTCTGCAAATTCAAAAAGGCATTAAAAATCACAAACTCAACATCAAAACCGCTCATCCGGTCGAACTATTGGACTGGTCTTACAGGGGTGCCATAGGCTAAATCTTTATAATCACCAACTTATTTCCCTACTTTTTATAGCGTCTAGTAAGTTGCTAAGCGGTTTGTTCTCTGCCACCCAAAAACTTCCGGAGTTTTCAGAATTAAAAACTGGTTTTTCAAATTTGCATATTTTGACTACTTCCTTGCAATTTAGGTGCTCTACTTCTCCAGTTCCCATTTTAGAGCAGTTGAATTCAAAATTTCCTGTATTCATGGCTATAGCGGACCAATTGCCGGAGCCAAGAATTGAACTCCATCCGGCGCTTGCTCCGGGATCTTTTCCTAAGGGGTGATTTAAAAAAAGATTCTCATCTGATATATTGTGGAGTAGGTATAAGCTCTGTTTAGACGACGAGCCTTCGTTTAAGACCAGGTTATTATTTTCGAACTTAATCCCTTCTTCTACACAAGTTTTAGGAAAATCTGATTTTGAGCTTTCTCCACTACATCCGATAGTAAATAAAAGCAAGAATATACTGACTATAACAAAACATTTTATTGGGAAATTCATATTATTCCCTTCGTCTTGAACTTTAATTCTCTAATCATACACAATAAATTGCAATTAATACTACTAGAAATGAAATTCAAATAGTATCTCAAAAACCATAGGTTATCCTTATTATATAAAGTTTAAAGGGGACAAATGGCGATGAAATATTTATCAGTTTTTATCCTTACCTTTCTTATTGTATTATCCACTTCGTGTGATGAAACTTTCAATACCCTAGATCCTCCAACTGATCCACTCATAAATCGGGAAATAGCTGAGTCTCAAGACTATAATCTAACGACACCTCTATACGGTATGCAGGTCGTGATCGATAATCGTGTGGACAGTGGAAAACAGAGTATATTGGACCTTCTTGATAACAGGGCTACCCAATTTTTAGACTGTCAATTTGCCGAAGGTTCTCAACTAGGGTTTGAAGATGTAATGTTAGATGACGGAATTACTATTCCTCCGCTCTCCGATCTGAGAGTATATGTAGTACCTAATAGATTTGAATGTGAGGCTGTCGGTCTTAGCGTATGCGCCGGGATTTACTTTTTTGGTAACGACATAATCGTGCTATCAGAGGGTGGGTTCCTTGGGTGTGGAGAATTCTCAGTATGGAGACATGAACTCGGCCACAGATACGGTATGTTAGCGGATCACAGTAATCAATCTGATTTTCAATCTTGTATTGGCCAGGATAGTTGTGAATTCGGCGATATACTGAGCATAGAAATAGAAGGTAGAAATTAATTATCACTTATTCTTTGACCGGAGTCCAAGCAATAAAGCTATATTTATTGAGAAGCTTAATATGATCAGTAGCGCCACTGTATACTTGAAAAATTGTCTTGGCATTATGTAAAAAGAAAGGTCGTACTTGTTATTCATCCAAAGGTCATTATCAAAAAGTAGAGGGTGAAATATCTCTCTCCAGAAAGTGCCGAAAAATGGCAGAACTATCAGTAAAGTAATAATAATTACAGCATTTATTAGGGCGTATCTGGATACTCTCTGTCTATTGTAAGTTAGTGAAATCATGACCAGGCTTAACAGTCCCAAAAAAAACATCTTATCTAAAATTCCTCGAACTTCTTTGAGATGTAGCTTCTCCTTCTGTGTGAGGAAGCTATTAAGTTCTCCCTGATGTCTGAAATACGAGGCAAGCTCATTAATTCCTTTTATAGCTCTTTCATTCCCGATTTGTTCACATCTGTTATGCCAGCCACAGTTAAGCTCCATCCATTGAGGCAGATAAAAGGTAAGGGTCATCGGTATATAGAAGGTCAGATATAACAGGGAGATAAAAAGTATAAATCCTTTGATTATGTTTGATCCGGTCATATAAACTAAGGCGTTCTTACTAAAATTTTGTAGATACTACTCAAATCAGTCGGGATCATTTTTTATGTAAAAGCTTAATATCAGGTACCCGGCAATTGCAGAGATAAAGGATCCGACTAGTATTCCGATACGAGCCGAGGCCGCATCATCCGTAATACTGCTGTCAAATGCAAGCGTACTGATAAATAAGCTCATTGTGAAACCGATACCACAAAGTACAGAAGTCCCATATATCATTCGCCAATTTATATCTGAAGGCAATTTTGCTAGACCCAGCTTAACCGCTGCCAGGGAGAATCCAAAAACTCCGGCCTGCTTACCAAGAAAAAGTCCAAGCGCAATTCCTATCGGAATCGGCTCAAATAAGGAGCCAAATGACATTCCCTCAAGAGATACCCCTGCATTTGCGAAGGCAAAGATAGGCATAATACCAAAAGCTATCCAGGGATGAAGTGAATGCTCCATTTCACGAAGCGGGCAGGGCTCATCTTCTTTGGTTCTGAGAGGAATCGCAAAAGCGAGTATAACTCCAGCCAGGGTTGCATGGACCCCTGACTTTAGGACACATATCCAAAGTATAAGGCCGACTACTACATAGGCAGCTATTCTCTTTACACCCAATAAGTTCATAGCAAACAAAGCAGCTATCGCTACCCCCGCAAAGATAAGAGATGTAACTGATAGATCTCCCGAGTAAAAAATTGCTATTATCACTATTGCGCCTAAGTCGTCTATTATCGCAAGTGTAAGTAGAAATAGTTTTAATGAGAGAGGTACTCGGGAACCAAGTAAAGCCAAAATACCAAGCGCAAATGCAATATCAGTTGCTGCAGGTATAGCCCATCCGTTAAGCGCAGAGGCATTACTGATATTGAAAAGTATATATATCAAAGCTGGAATCGCCATACCGCCTATTGCCGCAATTCCAGGTAATGCTACTTGGGAAATGCTTGAAAGCTGGCCGTCTAAAATTTCACGCTTTACTTCAAGCCCAATTAATAAAAAGAAAATTGCCATGAGCCCGTCGTTTATCCATAAAAGAAGCGGCTTCGCCAAGTGAAGGGCCCCAATACGAATCTCAACAGGGGTATCAAGAAATAGATCATACAGGCTTGAGAGCGGAGAGTTGCTTATTATAAGAGCAAGTACTGCTGCTCCGACAAGAATAATGCCGCTTGCAGATTCAAGTTTTAGAAATTCCCGAATAGCCTCTAGAGCGCGAATTGGCTTTACACTCATAATATTTAATCCCCCCTGAAGTTGAAAAAATTATACGCTAATAGGGTGCATTATCAAAACAGTTTAATTGTTTGGAAAAAGGAGATAATTAGGCTGGATTGAATTGCTTTACTTGGTTGGGGATTTAAGAATTTAATGTGTTTAGGGATTTATCGCCTCTACAAATACACTCTCTGGGGCTCTTTCTCCAAGATCTAATGTCCCGGGATTTATGTAAAGATGTCCCCGGTTATCGTCCGTTTACAGTCGTGAAAAATTATTTACCTAAAATTATTGAGTTTTTGAACTTGTAACTGGAGTTTTGTAGAAAAAACTAAGTTGTGTTAATATCCATATTCTAATATATAGTTATAGAATTTGGAGTTTTTAATTGGAAATAGGCTATTTTACAATGCCCCTTCATCCTGCGGGCAGAGACCTTGCTGAAACGCTTCAAGAAGACCTTGAGCAGATTGTTCTGCTTGATGAATTAGGGTTTAAAGAAGCCTGGATTGGAGAGCACTTTACAGCAGGATGGGAAAACATTCCTGCTCCTGATTTATTTATCGCAAATGCAATTCCTCTGACAAAAAATATCATTCTTGGAACTGGCGTCTCCTGTCTTCCCGATCACGACCCCTTTGTTCTTGCACATAGAATAGCAGTTTTAGATAACTTGGCCAAAGGTAGGTTCTATTGGGGTATAGGAGCAGGGAGTTTTATAGGGGACTTTGAGGCATTTGATATTGATCCAAGGTCAGGAGAACAAAGGGATCTGACAAATGATTCTTTGGCATTTATCTTGAATTTGTGGAATAATCCCAAGCCCGGCAAATATGCAAACAACAGGTGGAGTTTTACCGTTCCTGAGCCTCAAGGAGATGTGGGACTCGGAGTTCATGCCAAGCCCTATCAAAAGCCCCATCCTCCAATAGCAGTAGCCGGAATTACTGAGAGTTCTAGCACATTAAAAGTTGCAGGTGAAAATGGCTGGATACCCATGAGTATAAATTTTGTTACTAGTGATGTTTTAAAAACCCACTGGAATTCGGTAGAAGAAGGGGCATTGAAATCTGGCAAAAAACCGGATAGGTCCAAATGGAGGATAGCAAGGGATGTTTTTGTAGCGGAAACTACCGATGAGGCCCGAAGAGCGGTTAAAGAAGGCACACTCGCTCGGGATTTTACAGATTATTTCTTTAAATTGATTCCTAAAATCAGGGGCAACTTAAACATCTTTAAATCAGACAAATCCATGTCCGATTCTGACGTCACAATCGATTATATGATCGATAATTTATGGATAGTAGGAAGCCCGGATGATGTAGTTACTCAAATCGAGGATCTCTACCACTCGGTAGGTGGTTTTGGAGTGCTGCTCGTAATGGGTCATGAGTGGAAGCCAAAGGATAAGTGGACCCGGTCTATGCAGTTACTAGTTGAAGAAGTGATGCCCAGATTAAGATTTTAGATTAATCAAAGTTTCTAAAAAACTTATTCTGATCGCTCAATTATAGTGGGAGTATTTTCTTCCTTAATACGGCTCGAATTAATTACTTTATTAATCCCGTCAGATTTGACTACTGAAAGCCCGTTCATGTTGAGTATGATTTCAAAAAAACTTAAGACGTCCTCTTTTTCCATACCCCCTTCGGGTGTAATAATAGTCACTTTCTGAGGTTTCACTGATTCACCTATTATATAAACCTCTCCATTAATCTCACCTACCGCTTTTATGAGTTCTAGAATATCTATTTCGTTTCCAAGATGAACCATTCCGTTTTCAGAAACGTATTTTTTCTGCTCCTCTGCTTTCTCGGCATTTTCTGTTTCAGATACAGCTATGTTGGTTGAAATAAATAAATTGTCAGTCAGCATTAAGACAGGTGTAATCGTTAACAGGGGGAGTAATAAGTAGGTAGGATAAATTTGCATAGAACAATAGGTGCTATTTAAATCTCTAATTTCTACTATCCTAACACATAGTAAAAAATATCCTACGGGGTTTTATTAATATTCATCATTCCCTTTAATTTTTTTTACTCTCTCCGATCTAAAATCTTTTCTTTCTAAACCTTTTTTCCAGAGTCTTTTTTCTTCAGGTGTTTCAGGTTCAAATTCAGGAACCGGTTTAGTAGAGCCGTCCTTTTCAAGTTGTACAAAACTTAAGAAGGCCGTACAGGTATGTCTTTGCTCACCGGTCATAACATCTTCTGATAGCACTTTGATTCCAACCTCAAGTGAGCTCTGACCCACATATGTAATGCCGGCTTTAAAAGTTATAATGTCGCCTATTCTAATTGGAGAATAAAAGTAAAGATCGTCCAGAGAGCCTGTGATCATGACTCCTTTAACAAACCTCATTGCGAGAATAGATGCAGCCTGATCTATATCCATCATTAACTTTCCAACTGCCATAAAGTCTCCGTGGAAAGTATCTTCGGGCAGTACGACTTTAGTAGTTTCAAGCCGCATTCTGGTTATTTCAGTTTCGTCAATTGTGTTACGGGCCTGTTCATTCCTCTTTGCAATTTGGGTGAGTCTTCCTTCTTTTCTCTCTTTAGCTTCTACGTATATAGACATTTCATCACTGTCTGCAGGTATTATTTTTTCTGATATCTTTCGTGGTTTTCCATCTTCGTCAACAGCTACAAAAGCCAAGTGTGAGGAGGTCGTGAGTTTCTTCTTCCCACTCTCCGGATTCTCGGAATAAACCTTTACTCCAAGCTCCATTGAACTACTTCCGATATATTCGACCCAGCTCTCAAGAGTTACAATTTCTCCTACCTTTACAGGATTTATAAAATCTATACTATCGGTTGCGCCTAATACAGTAATCCCTTTAGATATAAGAGATGAATCAATAGTTGCAGCTAGCATTATCCAGTCCATCAACCTTCCACCGCTTAGTCTGTCATGTATGCTGGCATGCTCGGGGAAAACGAACTGAATCATCTGACGTTTTGTTTCTGCAATTGAGGGCATAATTTTTACCTGTAAATATTGTTTTATTCTGGTTTTTGTTCTTCTTTTTCGTTATCTATATGGACATCCATTTGAGGATAAGGTATCGAGATACCATTTTTATCAAATTCAAGTTTTATCTTCTCTATGAAATCAAATTTAACCGACCAGTAATTTGAAGTGCTTACCCATGGACGCACATAAATATTTACACTGCTGTCTGCAAGTTCTCCTACTGCTATTAAATACTCCGGGGTATTTAAAATACGGCTTTCAGACTTAATAATTTCTTCAATAATTCCCTTAGCCTTTTCTATATCGTCTTCGTATCCAATACCAAATACCATATCTATCCTTCTTGTACCAGTTGCAGAATTATTAGTTATAACACCGGAATAGATAGCACCATTAGGAACAATTACCTGCTTATTATCAGCTGTGAGAAAGGTGGTGCTGAAAATATTAATTTGCTTCACAGATCCTGCTATGCCCCCTGCCTCGACAGAGTCTCCTTCTTTAAATGGTCTGAAAATAAGGAGCATTACGCCTGCCGCAAAGTTTTGCAGAAAGTCCCTCAATGAAAGTCCAATGGCTAAGCCAGCAGCACCGATTAGGACGATTAATGAATTTGTGTCGACTCCTAATTGGCTTAGGGCTTGAATTACTACTACGAGTAATAATAGCCAACTGACTATTGCCGATATGAAGTTTATAAGTATGTTGTCCATACCTGCTTTTGAAAGGAGTTTCCTTACAATTCCAATAATGATTGAGACTGCAAAGCGACCAACTATAAAAATTAATAAAGCTAGGCCAATATTTATGCCCCAAGGGACCAAATATGTGTCTATTAAGTTATTTATATTTATTGACTCAAGCACAATAATCCACCGCCTATTAGTTAGTTTAATTTAGCGTGTCAGCAAGGGCAAGGGCTTCATCTACCATTTCTCTTAGTAAATCCAAACCACCCTGCCAGAAGTCAGGATCCTTTATATTTACTCCCACACGCTCCAAGAGCACCTCCGGTGCATCACTCCCGCCTGAGGAAAGAAGCTCAATATATCTGGGTACGAATACATTCCCTTCGTTTATGTATTTGCTGTATAACGAAAGCACTAATAGCTCGCCAAATGAGTAGGCGTAGCAGTAAAAAGGTGAATGGATAAAGTGTGGTATATACATCCACCAATTTCTATAATCATCAGACATCTCAACAGATTTTCCAAACATTGGTTTGTTCGCCTCTGCCCAGAGCTCATTAATGTTCTCAGAAGTAAGCTCTCCCTTGTCTCTTCTAGCATGGTGTAGAGATTCTTCAAACCTCGTTAGCACCACTTGCCGGAATACGGTGGCAAATATATCCTCTAGCTTGCCGCAGATAAGGGCTAATTTGATCTTGGGATTCTTTTCTGTTTCCATAAGTTTATGAAAAACCAGTATCTCAGCAAACACACTTGCAGTCTCAGCAGTAGTAAGCGGGGTGTCTGATTGAAAGTACCCCTGCTGTCTGGATAAGTATTGATGCACTCCGTGACCTAATTCATGAGCAAGGGTCATTACATCCCTCATCCTTCCTGTGTAGTTGGTGAAAACATACGGGTGTGCGCTAGGGACTGTGCTGTGGCTAAAGGCTCCACCGCGCTTTCCGTCTCTTACTTCAGCATCAATCCAGTTCTTATCAAAGAATTTCTGTGCAATGGTTGCCATTTTAGGGGAAAAGTTGTGAAAAGATCCCAAAATTATTTCCTTGCTCTTTTTATAATTTATGATCTCTGAGTCGTGAAAAATCGGTGCGTAGCGGTCATAATCATAAAATTTCTTTATACCGAGCAACCTTTTCTTAAGGCTGTAGTATGTATCGACCATATCATAGTTTCTTTCACAGGAAGTCATCAGAGAGTCCAAAGTTTTTTTATCAATCTCGTTGCTTAAATTCCTCGAATCCATAGGGTTTTCGAATAATCTTAGACGGTCATTAAGCGCATGGTCCTGAACCAGAGTATTAAATATATATGTTAATACATGGGAGTTTTCTTTAAGACCAACAGTAAGACTCTTTGCCCCTGCTTTTCTCTTATTGCGGTCCGGATCATAGAGTAGGGCGAGGATTTCAGTTTCAGAAAGGGATTTTGTCTTTCCATCGAGTCTGATTTTGAAACGAATGTTGTTTAGAATTTCATCAAAAAGCCGTTTAAATGCCCGTGAGCCTGTATTGGCTTTTTCGTCCAGTATTTTCTCTTCGGGCTCGCTTAATTTATGAGGTTTGTAACTTCTTTCCTGTTCTAAGAAGTGTTTGTATTGAAAAAGTATTTTATTGTTGAGTAGTGAATCTACTTTTTTGTTACTTAATTTGATCCATTCAAGTTCAAAAAACATCAAATGTTTTCTTGCCTCAGTTGATTTCTCCTGGATCATCTGCAAGAATGCCCCGTTCTCCGGGTTTCTGGTATTTCCTGCAAAAACCATATATGCGAAAGACAGCAGTTTCCCAATTTTTTCAGATATATATTCCAGGTCCTCTACGGAGTTAAGAAGAAACTTTGGTGTAAGCTTTGGGGAATTTATTTTACCTCTGTACTTTTTTTCAAATGCTTCTGATTTTTGAAATAAATCCTTTATATCCCTTTGTATTTTTTTATCTTTAAGATTTGAGTATAGATCAGATAAATCCCATGTTATTCCTTCAGCCCCTGATTTCTCTTTTTTTGCTGCTTTTGCCATATATGTATCCTCTAAGTTAATTAGGAATGATAAATATCTATATGATTTTAGTTAATAGTTAGAAAACTTTTAAGTAATTATTGCTGATACTGTATTTATTCTCCGCCTTCAAGCGCTTCTTTGACGATCTTATTTACAATAGATCCGTCGGCCTTGCCTTTGACCTGAGGCATTAAGACTTTCATAACTTTGCCAATATCTTGCATGCTCTCCGCCTGAGTGTCTTCGACAGCTTTTATTACCGCATCTCTTATTTCATCCTCACTCATTTGTTGAGGCATGTACTTCATAAGAATTTCAATTTCAGCTTTTTCCTGGTCTGCGGCATCGGGTCTATTCACCTTTTCAAATTCTCTGGCCGCGTCTCTCCGCTTCTTTATCTCAGTACCAATAACACTAATAACATCTTCGTCCGTAAGCGCTTCTTTTCTCTTATCAATCTCTTTATTTATAAGGGCAGCCTGAAGCATCCGCAAAACAGACAACTCAAAAGTGTTTTTATTTCTGAGAGCGTTTTTCAAATCTTCAGGTATTAGTTCTCTTAATCCCATATTATTCTCCAATTAATTAGTGCAATTTAGTTTAACTGGAACACGCGGTTATTAAATACTAATTCACTTCTATTACTATTCAATTACATATATATCAGGCAAGTTGCGTCCTTTTTCCGCCAAATCGGTACCATAGCCGATAATAAATTTATCGTCGATCTCAAAACCAATATAGTTAACAGCTATTTTGGCTTCTCTGCTCTTTTTTTTCTTGATTAAAGCGCATATTTGAAAAGAAGCGGGATTTTTAGACATAATAGTTTTCTTAATGAAGTCTAAAGTCCGGCACGTATCAATTAAATCTTCAACCAGAAGAACATGCCTATCTTTAAGTGAAATTGCGGTATCGGATATAAGCTCTATATCACGAGCTTCCATCCCTTCTTTATAACTTGAGACTCTAATAAAATCGATTTCCGCCTCGAGTTTGATGTGGCGTATTAAATCGGCGAGAAATATAAATCCCCCTTTAAGCACTCCTACTATTACTAGGTCTTTGTCTTTATAATCCTGAGTGATTTCTCTCCCGAGCTGGCTGACCCGTTTTGATATCTCGTCTGAACTTAAGAGTAACTTAGTTTCCTGTTCGCTCACTGCTGAAATCATGGATTTTTAGTTTATACGAAATTTTAATCCAGACCAATCAACTGCAATATTTGAACTCAGGAAAGCACCATGGCATTGACTAAAGTTGCTGATATTCTATATTTTTGAACGAAAAACATGTCCTAGAAAAAAGAGGAGTGTAACTATTGAGTTTTAAAAAACCACAAGAGCAGCTAGAAATTATTAAACGCGGCACATCTGAAATCATTTCAGAGGAAGAGCTTCTAGCAAAATTTAAAAGATCAGCTGAGGAAAACGAGCCTCTAAGAATTAAAGCCGGATTTGATCCGACAGCTCCTGATCTTCATCTGGGGCATTGTGTGCTTTTGAAGAAATTAAGAGAATTCCAGAATTTGGGACACACTGTGTTATTTCTCATAGGTGACTTTACTGCAATGATAGGTGACCCGTCAGGAAGATCAGAAACCAGGCCACCACTTACCGAAGCTGAAGTCAAGCAAAATGCAGAGACTTACGAGAGACAGGTTTTTAAAATTCTGGACCGTGATAAAACTGAGGTTGTGTTTAATTCTGCATGGCTTGCCAGTATGACTGCTGCTGAATTGCTTCAACTTTCAACTCTTGAGAACGTAGCCAGGATGCTGGAGAGGGACGATTTCGATAAACGCTACAAAAGCGGGATTTCAATTTCGATTAATGAATTTTTATACCCCCTTATCCAGGCCTATGATTCGGCTCAGATAAAGGCGGATGTAGAGCTTGGTGGTACGGATCAAACATTTAATATCCTCCTTGGACGGGATGTGCAGAGATCTTTTAAACAGGATCCCCAAGTGGCAATTCTTTTGCCAATATTAGAAGGTCTTGACGGTGTGAGAAAGATGTCCAAATCCCTTGGAAATTATATTGCTGTAGAGGACAGCGCAGTGGATATTTTTGGCAAGGTAATGTCTGTGTCGGATGATTTAATGTGGCGGTACTATGAATTACTAACATACCGAACTGATAAAGAAATCAATGAACTAAAATCCGGGCATCCCATGGATGCAAAGAAGGCTCTTGCCTTTGAGTTGACTTCGTGGCTTCAGGGCGAAGATGAGGCTATAGTAGCAAAGGGGGATTTTGAAACGAAGTTTTCAAACAGAGAATTCCCTGAGGACGCAAGAGAAGTCCATCTTGGCAAAGACGATAACAGAACAGTACTTGATTTAGTGGTTCAATCTTCAGAAAGTCTCAAAAGCAGGGGTGAAGCTAAAAGACTGATACTTCAGGGCGGTGTGAGCATTGAAGGGGAGAAGATAACAGATATTAACAAACTAGTTTCTAACTCCGGATCACTTCAGGTGCGGATTGGCAAGAAAGAATTTGTGGTTATTAAAATAACATAGAAACAAGTGAGCCTGTAAGCCGAATTCTGTCTTGGACAATCATTCATCTGGGACACTCATTACTGAATGCCTCTAGCGACATACCCGGAAGCTTAAGACGGGCCGCCTCATTTTTCGTGAGAAAAAGCACTTCCCTATTTTGTCTTTCTCCAAGCGGGGTTTACCGTGCCGTAGGTTGTCACCAACCCACGCGGTAGTCTCTTACACTACCTTTTCACCCTTACCGGTTCTTCATAGCGAAAAACTTAGGCGGTTTGTTTTCTGTGGCACTTTCCATTGCCTCACGGCACCTGGGTGTTACCCAGCGCTCTGCCCTTTGGAGTTCGGACTTTCCTCCAGTTTTTGCATATACTGCAAAAACCAGCGATTGCCCGGCTCACTTGCTTCTATATTTAAAGATATTCGTCGATTGCCAGGTTTGCAAGTCTGTCTGCTTCCCTGTTGAGTTCCCTTGGGATGTGCTGGATAGTTATATTCTTGAAGTTTTGTAGCAGCTGTTTGGCTTTTTTGTTAAGTGAAAGGATTTCCGGATGGCGAACCTTCCAGACTCCGTTAATTTGGTTGGCTACTAATAGTGAGTCGGTAAAGATCTTTATTTGCTTATCTTTAAGGTCTGTTGCTGATTCAAGGGCTGTAATAAGGGCTGTGTATTCTGCCTGATTATTAGTTTGTGTTCCTAAGTACTTTTTTACCTCACGGTTTTTATCTTTAGTTTCCCGAATTAGGACACCTATACCGGAATTGCCTGGATTACCCCTCGCGGCGCCGTCAATGTATATCTCTACAGAACTATTGTCCAAGTTATCGATAGGGATCTATCCTGTTTCGGCTTCACTACTTGATTCTTCTTCGCAGTAAAGAATTTTCTTGCAGTTTGGGCACTGTATAATTCTTGATAGAGTTAATATTTCGTTGAAAAGCTGAGCAGGAATATTCATATTGCATCCGGTGCATATCTCATTTCTAGCAACGGCAAGCACTTCGCCATTTCTTGTTTTAATCTTTTCGTAGAGGGGAAGTATTTCTGGACTTATTGTTTGTACAATCTTTTCTTTTTCTTCAACTTTTGGCTCATAAACAATTTTTATTTCCTCTAACTTCTCTTTATAGTCACTGATCTTTACTTGGTAATCAGTCTCTTTATTTGTTAACTCCTCATTCTTTTCAGCAATTTGAGCCTCAAGTTGCTCAATCTTCTCCATTTCGTCCAAAAGTTTTTCTTCTAGATCTAAATTCATTCTTTTAGTCTCTGTGATTTCCTTTTGAAGTGCTTGGTATTCTTTATGGGTCTTTATTTCAAAAAGTCTTTCTTCCGATTTCTTTATATTTTCTTCATTTAGGTTTAGTTCGTTTTCTAATTCGGATTTTACTTTTAAGAGTTCTTCTCTTTTATTATTTATATTTATTAATGATTCTTTTGAGGATTGAAGTTCTTGTTCGAAAGCGGATATTTTTTTGGGGTATTCTGTTAAGTGTACTTCTAATTCGCTGAGCTCCATATCTATCTGTTGGAGCACCTCGAGAACTGAGATTTGTTCTCTCATTTATCCCTCCATGCTACGTTTGTTATGTGTTTTGAATGATTGTACTGAGTGGAACTTCTTTGGGGTGAAGAAATCACCAAGTCTTTAATGATTGAGTAGTTTGTTCTCTTGTCTTTTATATCCATGAACCAATTAAAAACAGTTAATTTATGGGCCCACCCGGACTCGAACCAGGGACCAACGGATTATGAGTCCGCCGCTCTAACCAACTGAGCTATGGGCCCTCAGTTTAATTTAGCAAATTTACTAGTATAGATAACTATTCTACCTTGTCAATTAATTTTAGATAGTTTACCCAAAATAAGTACATTAGCGCTATAAATGTAATTGAATATGGGACTTTTTTTAATTGAAGTACAATAAGTAACAATAGCGCAATTTAGACTAGGATTTATTTTCTGGATGCGTAATTTTTTGTTTTGAGATGCTTATAGTACTCAAGCACTTTTGAAATATAGTCGGTTGTTTCAGGGTAAGGGGGGATCGTGAACCCGTGTTTTATTACTGAGCCTTTCCCTGCATTATAGGCAGCGAGAGATAATTTAAGGTCCCCGTCAAAATAATCCAGTAAATACTTTAGATGTTGAACTCCGCCTTCCATGTTTTCTTTAGCATCAAACGGGTCATCGACTCCATAATAACTTGCTGTTTCCGGTATTAACTGCATGATTCCCTGTGCATTTTTTGGTGATACGGCATCTGGATCGAAGTTTGATTCAGCTTTTATGACGGCCTTTACAAGATAAGGGTCTATATTATGTTTTTCACTAATGAGTACGATATCTCTGTCGTATTCTGTTGTAAAGCTATTAGATATATTTACCCCGTTTTTAGGTTTAATTATTTTGTATTTTGCAAGTGCGGAACGGTTAAAGACTACTGTCGGCATTTTATTGTTACACTCAAGCGTCTCAAGATTCCCTGATCTTTCTATAAGAATGATACAGTTTGAAATCTCGAGCACCTTAACATTATCTGTGTTTATGAGATCAAGAGTGTCCCCTTCTACATATTTCCCAAGCTCCCCGGTAACGGGGTTTTTTATCAATGCTTTAGTGGTATGTCCATTTGTAATTGTTCCTAAGAGAATTAATAGTAATTTAGATTTAGAGACCTCCAGAGAAAGCAATTCATTCTCATTCCTTTTGTAGGGCAGCTCTAGGCCGTCGTCTGCAAAAGTGCCGTACGTATCAACTGAATAGGATGTATTCGGCTGAGTTAAAAGTAATATTGGAAACGCTAGTACCAAGAAGAGGATTTTATTCATAAATGCTGCTCAATACAGTATGTGTTGAGAATATATGATTAACCCGAAAAAGTAAACAATAAATATTTACATACAGTTTGCGGGTATTCCCTACATTTTCAAACGTATCATAGGTTCTAGTTTTAATGTCCAAGCTTTTATAGCCCATCATCCTAGACAAATAATTCTACCTATGGTTAGAAATAATAGGAAAGAGCTATGGCTGTTCTTGAGCAGTACATAGTATACATGTTTTGTGAATTTAGTAGTGATTGTCTATGGGTTGAAAAATCTGGGAAAATGCCGGTCGCTTGAGCATGCTGTTACTACTACTTCTTTTTTATGGGATAGAACTTGTATGATTTAATCTCTCTCCCGTCCTTGCTCTTTTTCACTGTACCTATTGTTACACCCATCTTCTGCCCAATTTTAAGACTTTCAGGATCAGCAACTTCAACCTGTGCCATAACTCTTACTCCCTCTGGAAAATCAACCAATGCCAACGCATATGGTACGGGAAACTCAGGCATGCTTCTTCTTACAACTGTAAATGAATGCAACTCACCTTCAGCACTCAACATCTTCTCTTCTATTTCGTCTGAAAAGCTTATCGGATCAGCCATGTATTTTGGAAAAGTCCAATTGTCAGATTCCTTTGAATATCCTCCGATTAGCCTTACTTTGCCGGCGTCATCAAATGCAAATAGTTCTGGAAACATAACCTCTTCATTTTCTAAATTCTGAGCCATAACAGAAATATCTCCTTGGGGAAATTTAATGTGGGATATATATTACATCTATTTTTAATTAAGTCTAGAGGTCATGGTGATGCGTTTGTAAACGTTCTAAAATGTTTGTAGAATAAAGCCCGGTGAGTCAAAAAGTTCCAAGAGCACTTACAATTGCAGGTTCAGATTCAGGAGGCGGTGCAGGAATTCAGGCCGATTTGAAAACATTTACGGCCTTAAGGGTTTTCGGCATGTCCGCCGTAACTTCTGTTACCGCTCAGAATACAAATTCAGTCTTAGGAATAATCGATTTATCCCCTGAGTTCATAGAGCTTCAAATAGATGCTGTGGTAAATGACATAGGGGTTGACGCAGTAAAAATCGGTATGCTCTCAACCAAAGATATTGTCTCATCTGTCGCGGGAAGTATCATTGAGCACGGATTAAAGAAAATCGTCTTAGATCCAGTAATGGTAGCAAAAGGGGGAGATATTTTATTGAATCAAGAAGCTCAGCAAACTTTAATAAAGGAGCTTTTACCTCATACTTTTATTGTTACACCTAATATTCCTGAAGCAGAGGTAATTACAGGTCATGAGATTACATCTGTAGAGGATATGAAAGAAGCAGCAGAGAGAATAAAATTGTTAGGCTCTGAAAATGTTCTTTTAAAGGGCGGGCATCTTGATAAATCCTTAGACGCCATAGATGTTCTATATGATGGTAACGATTTCTATGAGTTTAAAACTCTGAGGATTGACACTAAAAACACTCACGGAACCGGGTGTACTTATTCTGCTGCGATTTGTGCAGGATTGGCAAAAGGGTTCTCAACTGTTCGAGCGGTTAAAGAAGCAAAAGACTATGTAACATTTGCTATAAAGAATTCTTTTGATCTTGGTAGTGGGCATGGTCCTTTGAATCATTTCTGGAAAATAGACTAAAGGAGCTGGTAATGGCTGAAATAATAGACGGGAAAAAGGTCTCAGAACATATAAGAAGTCAGATTGCCAAGGGGGTCGACAAATTAAAGCAGGAAACAGGTATAACTCCTGGGCTTGCGGCAGTTCTGGTAGGTGATGACCCGGCATCAGAGATTTATGTGAGAAATAAAAGAAGAGCTTGTTCAAATGCAAGTATTTATTCTGAGGAACACAAGCTTCCTTTGGAAACTACAGAACAAGAGCTTCTAACACTTGTGGATAAGCTCAATAACGATCCCAAAATACATGGAATATTAGTACAGCTCCCGTTACCTGATCATATAAATGTAACAAAGATTCTAAGGGCTGTCTCTCCTCTAAAGGATGTTGACGGTTTTCACCCCTATAATGTGGGGCTTCTTGTGGAGGGGAATCCGAGGTTTATCCCCTGCACTCCCCACGGGATTATCAAGATGCTTGAGTTTTATAATATAGATATAAGTGGTAAACAGGCTGTAGTTGTAGGACGGAGCAATATTGTCGGGAAACCTGTCTCAATGCTCCTTCTTCACCGCCACGCTACTGTGACTGTCTGCCATTCACGAACCAAACCGCTTGATGAGGTAACAAGGAGAGCCGATATACTGGTTGCTGCCATAGGGCGTGCTAATTTTATTACCGCCGATATGGTTAAGGAAGGTGCTGTTGTAATAGATGTCGGGATAAATCGTAATGAAGAAGGCAAGCTCACAGGAGACGTGGATTTTGAGGCAGTTTCACAAAAAGCATCTTATATCACACCCGTTCCGGGAGGGGTAGGGCCGATGACTATATCCATGCTTCTATGGAATACCCTTGAGTCGGCGAAGAGTACTTCTTAATAGTATGGGGCATATGTGTTGATAGATATTCAAGTAAGACCTAGAATAAGCTCCTATTTCCTAAAATCCAACACTCTAAAATATTGTAAATCTGTGGATAACTTGTCTTCTATAGAAATTAATTCTATTCACATTAACGGCCAAAGTTTGTTATTGTTAAGCTTTAACTGCCTCTAATCATTATAGTTTTGTTGTACCCATATTTTTGAATAACTATGGAAAGGGCTCTTGAATTTATGCTTTTATATTGTTGATTAATTGTGGATTACTGTTGAGCAGTTGTGAATGGCTGTTCTAATTTTATTACCACCTTACTGTCTCCCAATTTCTCTAGAAGCTCTAATATAGATATCTTAAGCTCGGGATGAATGAAATCACGCGCAATTTCACAAATTGGCTCAAGGACAAATCGTCTTAAGTGTGCTCTTGGGTGTGGAATGATTAAATCATCATCTTTCATAACCAGGCCGTCGTAAAAGATAATGTCGAGATCGATTACTCTGGGCCCCCATTTCTCTCCCCTTACCCTTCCTAGTTTATCTTCAACGGAATTAAGGTGAGAAAGCAACTCATGCGGTGAAAGATCAGTGTTAATTTCCACTGCACAATTAATAAAATTAGGCTGATCCTCATTACCCACAGGCTCAGTTTCATAGAGAGAGGAGATTCTGACTATTTCAGCAAAATTTCCTATTTCCTCCAGAGCTATTTTGCAGTTGCCTATTGTATCTCCTTGATTACTGCCTATTCCTATGAAAACTCTCTGCATGGTAATTAAACTTAAATCACAATTCTTTGACTATCCAGTGGGTATTCATTAATTTATATAAAAAGGGGGTTAAATTATGGCTCTATTATCAGACAATGTAATCACTGAGAACCTCGGCAGCTTAGAAGGTTGGGGACAAGAAGGGAACCAGATAGTTAAACAGTTTAAATTTAAAAATTTCATACAATCAATCGGATTTGTGAGTAAAGTATCTATGCTTGCCGAAAGAGTAGATCACCATCCAGATATTTTAATTCAATACAGCAAAGTAACTATAACTCTATCGACCCATAGTGAGGGTGGATTGACTGATAAAGATTTTAATCTGGCAAGTGAAATACAGAAAGTATCTTAGCCTAAAGCGCTAAGGTTTCTTTTCCTTCTCAATTATCTCGTAATCACTTTCATCCAACGTAATTGTTGTAGTGCCGTCATCTACTTTTGTAACTTTATCAGGCTTCTTACTTCTAAAAGAATTTATAAACCTAAGAGCAGTTAGTACAATTACTCCCACTGCAACAACAATCCCGATAAAGAGTCCAAAAATAGCCAATACTCCAATTACTACCAGAACCAAAATAAACATTAGAGGGAAAACATAGAACGGCGGTTTACCCTTAAACTGATAGAAATTAATTTGTCTATTATTCATAGTTATTAACCTTAAACTCTTCCCTAGGCCTTTCCATGGCACTTTTTATATTTCTTGCCGCTTCCACATGGGCAAGGATCGTTTCTGCCTATTTTTTTCTCTTGCCTTCTTATAGGTTTTTTCTTTTCTTCCTCTTTTCCCTCTCCCTCTCCACTGCTTAAGACCATGCGCTGCTGTTCAGCTCTTCGTTTCTTCTCGAGTCTTTCCATATCCGTTTCACTTACCGGCTGTACTCTAAAGAGTTTCTCACAGACATCGTTGCTGAGTCGGTATATAAGGGAGCCGAACATATCGTAACCCTCCCTCTTATATTCGTGAAGCGGGTTTCTCTGAGCATACCCTCTAAGCCCTATACCCTCTCTTAAATGGTCCATGTTAAGAAGATGGTCTTTCCAGAGATAGTCAACAGTCTGGAGCATGACAAATCTTTCAATCTGACGCATAGTTTCGCTGCTGATGTCCTGTTCTTTTTGTTCGTAATATTCATGTACTTTATGTTGAATATATTCTGTAACATCTTCTTTTTTAATAACATCTTCAGGTAAATCCTCAAAGTCTATCTCTATATTAAACAGTGTATGTAGGGATTCTTTAAGTTCGCCGAGATCTAGGGTGTCTGAATTTATTTTTTCCGGCAGAGAAGCTGCTGTGATATCCTCTGCTATATCATCAGCCATCTCAAATAAATTTTCTTTCAGGTTTTCTCCACCTGCCAGGAATTCTTTCCTTTTTGTGTAGATAACGTCTCTTTGAGTATTAAGGACATCATCATAATCGAGTAGGTGTTTTCTAATATCAAAGTTATGTCCTTCGACTTTTTTCTGAGCATTTTCAATAGATTTGCTTATCATCTTATGCTCAATCGGCTCACCTTCTTCCCAGCCAAGTTTGTCCATGATTTTAGTAATTGTTTCAGAGGCGAAGATTCTCATTAAATCATCTTCAAGTGATACAAAGAAACGTGATGAGCCCGGATCACCCTGCCTTCCCGCTCTTCCCCTGAGCTGATTGTCGATTCTTCTGGATTCATGTCTTTCTGTGCCGATAATATGAAGCCCACCCATCTCAATCACTTTTTTCTTGTCCTCATCACAGATTGCTCTTGCTTTGAGTATCGCCTCTTTATACCGTTCGGGATCAGCTTCTGCCGGATCTACTTTGTCTTCTTTTCGTAGAATTTCGTCTGCCAAATGTTCATGGTTTCCTCCGAGTATAATATCTGTTCCCCTTCCAGCCATGTTGGTTGCTATAGTGACAGCTCCAATTCTTCCGGCCTGTGCTATAATTCCGGCCTCTCCTTCATGCTGTTTTGCATTTAAAACCTGATGTTCTATTTTGAGCTTTGTTAGCAGATGATGGAGTTTCTCCGATTTTTCAATCGAAGTGGTACCTACAAGCATTGGGCGTCCTTGTTCATTAAGTTCCTTTATCTCTTGTGCTACGGCATTGAACTTCTCATTTTCAGTTTTATAAATTAAGTCGTTTCTATCGTCCCTTATCATTAGCTTATGAGTGGGAACTACATTCACTTCGAGCTTATAGATGTCCTTGAATTCAAATGCTTCAGTATCAGCAGTACCGGTCATACCGGCTAATTTTCTATACATACGAAAGTAATTTTGGATCGTAATAGTGGCCATGGTCTGGTTCTCGTTTTCGATTTCTATACCTTCTTTCGCTTCAACCGCCTGATGCAGGCCGTCACTCCAACGCCTTCCGAGCATTAGCCTTCCCGTAAATTCATCAACTATTATTGCCTGTCCGTCCTTTATCATATAATCGACATCACGATTAAACAGATTGTGTGCCCGGAGTCCTTGAATTACATGATGCAGGATTTCAAGGTTCACAGGGTCGTACAGATTTGTTATGCCAAGAGCTTGCTCGACTTTTGTTGATCCCTCCTCAGTCGGGGTTACCTGTTTTATTTTTTCATCGACGCTAAAGTCAACTTCCGGTTTTAACCTTCTTACTACCTTATCAATTTCATAGTAACGCTCAGTAGAATCCTCAGAAGGTCCTGAAATTATCAGAGGAGTTCTCGCTTCGTCAATTAATATGCTGTCTACCTCGTCCACAATTCCAAAATTGTGTCCCCTCTGCACATAATCATCGAGAGAGAATTTCATATTGTCTCTTAAATAATCGAATCCGAATTCGTTGTTTGTTCCGTAAGTCACGTGGGCTCCGTAAGCCTCTCTCCTCGAGCATTCGACAAGTTTAGTTTTAAAAGCGGATAGTACATCGAGGTTCTTTTCAGGGGGTATGTCCATATCCGTGTACTCGTTTGGCCATACACTCTGGTTCTTATCTATAGCATTTTGAGCTCGTTCAGGGTTCTCCCACTCTACCAAGTAAGAAATCTCGTGATTTACTACACCTACTGAAATGCCTAAAAGTTTATGAATTGATCCCATCCATGTTGCATCACGTCTTGCAAGATAATCGTTAACAGTGATAAGATGTGCCCCATAACCGGCAAGGCCGTTTAGATAGAGGGGGAGGGCTGCAACTAGTGTTTTTCCCTCACCAGTCTTCATTTCCGCTATTTTCCCCTGATGAAGGACTAGACCGCCTATGAGCTGAACATCAAAAGGTCGCATTCCAAGCGTTCTACGGGCTGCTTCTCTTACTGTGGCAAATGCTTCAGGAAGTATTTCCTCAAGCGTATTTTCTAATATTTCAGCATGTTCTTCGTCTTCAAGGTCGCCATTTTCATTCAAACTGCTTTTTACTTTTTCTATGAAAGAATCTGTTTTTTCTTTTAGGGCAGAGTTTGAAAGTTTTAATAAGGCCGCTTCATGTTCATTAACAACATCAACAATTGAACCAAGTTTCTTTATATCTCTTTCGTTCTGAGAGCCCACAATTTTTTTCATTATGTAAGAAATCATATTCTAATAAACCTCCGAAAAATAAGAACCAACTTAAAGTATAAGGGTAAAACCTATCTATAACAAATTGCATTATTTATTCGTTTTCTAGCGGAATTTCCTATTGTTGCAGCGATATATAAGTCCTACGAACTGCTTTCTCTCTAGATTTAATTCCTGTCAATATTAAATGTGCTTTGGTAAAAATTGCTCTAATAGAACTTAAACATTAACCATCAAAATTCAATTAAGTTCTACCGAAACTACTGTGGAAGTTCCTGACTTGTTAGAGGTGATACCGATTAGAGAGTGCACTTCCTGCATTGTCTTTTTATTGTGAGTAATTAAAACCACTTGAGAATTCTTGTCTATTTCCTTAATAAGCTCCATAAAATAAGATGTGTTTATATCATCCAGGGGCGCATCAATTTCATCAAAAAGTAAAAATGGCGCAGGTTTAATAAGACATGCGGATATAATTAACGCTATTGCCGCTAGAGCTTTTTCCCCTCCCGAGAGTAAATTGATGGATTGAAATTTTTTCCCCCCCGGCCTTATCATTACTTCAACTCCGGTCTCGAGTAAGTCGTCCGGATCAGTAAGAATTAATTTCCCTTCCCCACCCCTAAATAGGCGGGGAAATATCTCTTGAAATTTTGCATCCATAATTTCAAAGGCTTCTTTAAATCTTTTCTCAGATTCCTTATCTATTTTGCTAATTGCCTTTCCTAAAGACGAAATTGCTTGTAGAAGATCATCCACTTGCTCAGTTAAAAAAGTATGCCTTTCTTCTAATTTATTATATTCCTCAGGAGCCAATAAGTTAACCGGGCCGAATCTTTCAATCTTTTGCTGAAGCCTTATTAATCTGGGTTCTTCAATATTTAGATCAATGTCCAATAACTCGCCTTCATCTTCCGGACTCATTTCGGATTTGTTATCCATATCGAATGAGTCATTTCTCCTGAGTGTATCAGTTATGTTCTCGATCTCAATTTGTACAGTGTTTAGATCAATCTCAAAAGAATTGTTTTTAAGACGTATATCAGATAGCTGCGAATTTAGGTTTTCCCGTTTCTCACTCGTGATTGAAATCTCTTCTTGTAATGTCCGTCTTTTGTTATTTTTTAGTGTTAATTCTTCCTCTTTTTCTTTGAGTTTGTTCTCAAGCTCATTAATTTCAATCACGGTGTTTCCTTCTTTATCTCTTAGACTTAGTTTCTCCTGCTTCTTTTCGTCAATCATACTCGATTCAATATCTATTCTTTTATTAATATCGCTTCTTCGGATATCCAGTTCAACCAGATCTTCATATAAACTTCTTTCTTTTTCTCTGAGTGACGCGCATGTGACTTTTCTATCCGCAATATCTCTTTCAAGGTTTCTTTCTTCCCGCTCTTCATTTTGTGTTTTGTCTTCGATTGCAGCTAAGTTGTGCTCAAGGTCAATTTTTTCAACATCAAGCACTTTAATTTTTGAATCTGATTCGTCAATTAAAATTGCATTCTCGCCGATTTCACTGCCTATTTGCTCAAGATTATTGGCAACAAGCTCAATCCTTTTTTCTATTTTTCCCACATATCCATTGAGATTGTCTATATCTTTTCTCGTCTCAGCCTCTTTAATGTCTATTTCTATTAGGCGGCTATTGTAGTCTTTGATCCTGTCGTTTACGTTTTGGATTTCCCTATCATTTGCTTGGATTTCTGAAGCTGTGCTGTCTATCTCTGCTTGAAGTTTTTCTATTGCGGCAGTCAGATTCTCAATCTCCCTTTTTCTCTCGAGTACGCCGGGTTGTGCGGGCCCACCTGAAATTGCTCCGTTTGAGTGGAGGAAATCTCCCTCAGGAGTGACAAAAGACGCATTATCATTTGCTTCTCTTCGTGCCTGCAGGGCTTCATCTATAGTGGATACTAGAAACACCCTCTTTAGAGTTCTTTCAATAATATTACTTCTTATGTTCTCAACCCGGACGATATCGAAAAGGGATTTTATGTTTCCAGTGCTCTTGTAAATCTCGGTATTTATTCTTTCATCCTTTATAGATACGAATGTGCCTCTTCCGATAGAGTCTTGTTTTAAAGAGTTTATTGCCTTTAAAGCTTGCGAGCTTTCTTTGACTAAGATCCACTTCAAAGTATCTCCTAATGCTGCTTCCACCGCTTTTTCGTGACCTTCGGGTACTGAAATAAAATCTGAAAAAGTTCCAAGAATCCCCTGTCCTTTATTGTGTATGATGAAATTTCTAATACCCTCAGGCAGCCATTCATAGTTTGACTGGATTTGCTTTAGAGCATTTAGTCTTGAGCTCAACTCGTTAAGATCTTCTTTTAAAGAATCACTCTTCTCAATAACTAAGCGTAGCTTCTCATTCAAAGAAGATAAAGTTAAAGTCAGTTTATCATTGGTTTCAGTAATATTTTGTTTTCTAGCTTCATTCTCTTGAGATACGTTCTCAAGTTTTAATATGTCACTCTTAGCGCTTTTTCTCTCTTGTGTAATCTCCTGATATTCATTTTCTATAACCGATTTTCTGGATTGCAGCTCCTTTAGTTCTTTTTCGTGTCCAAGTGCCGAACCTTTTAAAGAGCTATATTCATTTAGTGTTTTAAATAATGCAGTCCTGATATCTCTGAGTTCATCGCGAGTTTGAGCATATTTAGACTTTATAATTGAGAGAGTGTTTTCCTTCTCTGATATTGCTCCCTCCTCTGTTTCTAAGTCATCCTTTACATGTTTAGACATATCTCTTTTAGTTTGAAGCTGCTCTGCAATTCTCCCTGTCTCGTTTGAAAGCAACACTGCTTCACTCTCTATTTTCTCTATAAATCTATCTATACTTGAGACTTCATTTCTTAAGAGTTCCTGTGAAGATGCTTTTGCTTGAAGGTTGGTTCTTGTTATATAAGTTTCTCTTTCCATGTCTTTTAAGGATTCTTCTAAATTAGTGAATTGTACATTTAAGGTTTTGAAATGGTTTGTAATACTAATTGATTTTTTTTCGGTATCAGAAATGATTCTTTCAATACTAGTTTTTTCATCCAGTATAGTGTTTTTTCTTTTCTCGAGCTTATAAAGTTTTGCGCTAAGTATTATAGATTCAAGCTTCCTTTCTTCTTCAGACAGCTCTCTGAATTCCTCAGCTTGCCTGGCCTGTAAACTTAGAGTATCCATCTGCCTTTTGACTTCATTTGTCATATCCTGAATACGGCTAAGATTTTCTTTTGTAGTCTTGATCCGAGTCTCAGTTTCGCGCCTTCTGATCTTATATTTTCTGATACCGGCCACTTCTTCGATCAAAGTTCTTTTTTCTTCCGGTTTAGCGGTGATTAGCTTTTCAACACTACCCTGTCCTATCACCGAGTGGGCACGAGCACCCGATCCTGTGTCAATAAATATGTCGGTAATATCTTTTAGCCTGCAGGACACTCCATTTAGGTAATATTCGCTTTCCCCTGATCTAAATACCCTGCGTTTGATTTCAACTTCCTCAAAATTGTAATTTGGGACCTGCTCCAGAACTAATGAGACTTCGGCCATTCCGAGCGGTTTTAAAAGTTCGCTGCCATTTGATATGAGCTGCTCCATAGCGTCTGCTCTCAGTTGCCTTGGGTTCTGTTCTCCAAGTATCCATCTGATAGCATCAATGATGTTTGATTTGCCACAGCCGTTAGGACCTACTATAGCGCTTAACTGGTTATGAAATCGTATTTTGGTTTTGTTGTAGAATGACTTAAACCCATTGATTTCAAGGGATGTTATTTTCATTTTTTATTGGTACAACTTTGATCATAAATTGAACTGAGGTAACTATTGTATTCTACTGTATTCAACCATTAATTAATATTGCTAAGTCCATTTCAAATGTATTGTACTTATTCGTGCTCTTTTTCAAACTATCCTTGTACAGGCAATAGATTGTTGTTTGGTACAATTTTTGCTTCCCGTCTGAGATTTTGGAGCCATTTTTGTATTAGATCACTTCTCTGTGTTTGAAGCTCTTGCTCTTTTAATTCTTCTTTTTGTTGTTCGAAGTTTTGAGGATCGGCGCTTAATTTTTCTTTGAATATTACTACATAAAAATTGTTATTGTTTTGATATACTTTTCCCAAAACTGTGGAATTTTCATTAAGTTCAAAGACTTCAGATTTTATTTGTTCAAGGTTGATTTTGGGTATCCTTTCCAGCCTGGTGAAAGAGCCAGTCTCATCAAGATTAACTCCTAATTCCTTAGCTTTTGCAGCAATCTCTTCTTTCTTGGTAGATTTTAACTTCCTTAGAGTTTCGTTAGCCTTTTTTCTTGCTCGGTCATTAGATTCCTGATTCTTAAGCGCGGTTATTATTTCCGGTTTGGTTTCATCTAGAGTTTTTTCACGGGGCTCAGAAATTTCACTTACTTCCATTACCCAGATTGTAGTACCTATCGGCACAAGGTTTGTCTTTCCTTGTGGCTCGGTAAAAGCTCGGTTTATAATTTGAGGTGGAATACCACCAGTTATATCTAATTTTGACAATGGGGCGCTTTCACTAATAGATTCAACCGAGTTTTCTTTTGCTATTTGATCAATGCTCTTCTCGGGATTCTGAGATGGCTCAATACTTTCTAAAAACTCGCGGCGAATAACCTCACCTTTTTGGCTTTTCAGCTTAGATTCTACATCACTCTTGACTTCTTCAAAGGGAGGTGTCTTACCATCTTCAGCTAGGAATTCCTCTGTATATGCATTGTAATAAGCATTTAGTTCTTCATCGGATATATGAACATTATTTTCAAACATTTCCGGTTCAAGAACTATGTAGCGAATTTTTCTCAATTCGTCTGTTTTAAAATTGGCTTTTCTACCTTGATAATATTTCTCTATTTCCTCTTCTTCTGGAGTGTAAGCATCCATGAAATCCGTGTTAGAGAACTTTATATAATTGAGATTAACTTTCTCATTTTGTATATTGTATACGGTTAATAATTTCTCATCAGTGACAACAATTGTTTCGTCAATAAAACGTAGTAATTTTTGGACAAGTATTCTCTCTTTATAGAAATTCTCATATTCAGTTACATTTTGGTTTAGTCCTTGTGTTATAAAATTCCTATATCTCTCAGCTCCAACGAACTCTCCATCAATTTGAAAAACAGGGTCAGAATGTATAGTTTTGTTAAACTCTTCTTTGGTTACAACAAATCCCATTTGTTTTGATTTTTGGGCAAGAAGTTTTAAATCTATAAGTTGGTTTAGTGCGGACATATTTGTGAAATCTATTGCAGCTTGAGGTAATTCACCTTCCTGCTGTCCTAACCGTCTTCTCAAGTTGTCTCTGACTAAAGCATATTGCACCATGCTTATTTCTTCACCATTAACCTCGGCTGCGGAACCTCTCGGAGCACCGGTACTAGTGCCGAAACCTGTTACAAAAGACCCAATTCCAAAAATGAAAGCTACACTTATAAAAAACAGTACGCCTAATGTAAGCCATCTATGCCTTCTTCTTATCAAATCAAGACTCATATTTAGTATTCCTCTTTTTTATTTTGTTTGTAATAAAATCTATCCCACTTGCCTCACAGTTTCAAGAACTCAGGCTTTTTCTGGGTTACTATAATACATTGAAATTCCTAATAGTCTAAACGCCGAAATACTCGAGATTCATTATAAATTGGATTCCTCTACTTGACAGTCTTGACTCACTCAAATATTCTAAAAGCCGCTTTAAATTATTAATGTTATTGAGTGAATAATCATTCTTATTCTACCTGCTATTAAGGAACAATCCTGATGATAACTGCCCTAGGAGGCGGTGTTGGGGCCGCTAAGTTCTTAGAAGGCCTTTCCAGTGTAATTGAAAACGAGACATTAAACGTTATTGTCAACACAGGGGACGATATATCTTTAAATGGACTCTACATATCTCCTGATGTAGATACGATAATTTACCGTCTGTCAGGTGTAATAGATAAGAAAAAGGGATGGGGTTTAGAGGGCGATACTTTTATCTCTTTAAATTCACTTGAGAAATTTGATCTTGATACTTGGTTTAATATAGGGGATAAGGATATCGCTACCCATATTTACAGGACCTATTTAAGAGGCAAGGGCCTTACGGCTACAGAAATAGCCTCAAAAATAGCAGAGGCTTTCGAATTACCCGACAATGTCAATATAATGCCTATGACTGATCAAGACGTCGAGACATGGATTCAAACTAACGAAGGGGAAATGCATTTCCAGGAATATCTGGTGAAAAGAAAGATGAAACCCGAGGTCTGTAGAGTTACGATACGAAATATTGATCATGCAAGCCCAGCTCCTAATGTTGTTGATTCGATTGAAAAAGCACGGGCGGTAATTATTTGTCCCAGCAATCCAATAATAAGTATTGGTCCCATACTTCAAGTCAAAGGGGTCAGAGAAGCGCTGAAAACTACTCGAGCCGAAATTATAGCTATTAGCCCGCTTGTGGGCGGAGTACCGCTAAAAGGGCCGGCTGATAAGCTCATGAAGGGCTTGGGGCTTGAGGTTTCATCGGCGCAGGTGGCAAGACTTTATTCTGATTTCTTAGACACTATGGTTATCGATGTTGAAGATGCCCATGAGAATCAGAAAATAATTGATACTGGATTGAAAACTTTGGTAGTAGATACAGTGATGTCCGATAAGGGAAAGTCAGCAAACCTAGCTTCATCCGTCCTCGAATTGATATAATAATTTATTTGAATAACTCCAAATATGTTGCATACTAATTATGCTTGACAAGAATATCCCGTATGTGCGAATATATAAGGGATAATTTGGGATTAATGGGTTATTGATCCCATGCTTTTCTAATTTATTGGGGAAATTATCTAAAAATTAATATGACTTCTATTAATAAAGATTGGGAAAATATACTTGATTTGTTAGGGAGCAAGTCATTATTGAACGGTCCTTCAAAAAGCCTTTCCGTGATATTGGATAAAGCAGAGTCAGGAGTGGTTATTAATCGTGAAGAAGCGCTCTATCTCGTTAATATTGAAAGGGATGAGATACCGTACTTACTTTTAACAGCGTCTAAATTAAGAGACAGAGGAAAAGGGGAAGTTCTAACATATTCAAAGAACGTATTTGTCCCGCTTACTCAAATATGCCGCAATCACTGCGGGTACTGTACTTTTAAATACGAACCCGGAGAAGGGCCCCTTTTCATGAGTCCTGATGAAGTTTTGGATATGGCAAAGAAGGGAGCCGAGCTTGGATGTACTGAGCTGCTATTTGTAACTGGAGATAAACCTGAGCTTAAATATCCCATTTATAAAGAAGCACTACAAAAACTCGGCTATGAAAGCACCGCCGATTATTTAATAGCAATGGGAGAAGCCGGACTAAAAGAAAACATTTTTCCACACACAAATCTGGGATTAGCGACTAGTGAAGAACTAGTCCAATTTAGAGGATCTAACCCAAGCATGGGACTTATGCTTGAGAACATAAGCCCAAGATTATTAAAAAAGGGCCAGGCGCATTATAGGTGTCCTGATAAAGTGCCCAAACTGAGAATGAAGACTATGGAGCTTGCAGGGGAGCTCAGGATCCCATGGACCTCGGGAATACTGGTAGGAATTGGGGAGACTTGGGAAGAAAGGGTCCAATCTCTTTTTGCCCTTAAAGAACTCAATGATGAATACGGCCATCTGCAGGAGATAATTATTCAGAATTTTAGTCCAAAACCCGGGATTATGATGGAGAAGTATCCTCCTCCGAGTTTTGTTGAGATGTTAAAACTGGTTGCTATTTCAAGACTCGTGTTCGGCGAAGGAATGAATATACAGATACCACCCAATTTAAATCCGGAGACATATCCGTTATTTATTCATGCTGGGATAAATGATCTTGGAGGGGTTTCCCCTGTAACTATTGACTACGTTAATCCGGAGGCTCCATGGCCAAAGCTCGAAATAATGCAGGATATGGTAGAAGAACTTGGGTTTACACTTAGGGAAAGACTTCCCGTATACCCTGAATTTATAGAGGGTGAGTTTATCGATAAAGATGTGCTTAAACGTGTAGTAGATTTTGTAGATAAAGACGGTTATGTAATACTTGAAGAGGTGCCAAATGGCTGAGATTAAAGTAGTAATAGATAGAATTGAAGAAAATAGGGGTATGGGGCTCGATGGCCTTTTATCAAAGGTAAATGGAACTACTGCCCGAATTATTAATAAGGCCCTCGTTGGAGATGAAGTATCTGTTGAAGAAGGTGAGGAGCTTTTTAATATTGAGGACCTGGATGAGATCTCAGCTCTTGCTATAGCTGCTGATGAAATAAGGAAAGAAGACGTTGGAGATGTCATCACATACGTCGTGAATAGGAATATTAATTTTACAAATATATGCAACACATATTGCGGCTTCTGTAATTTTATGGCTCCTGAGGGTGATGAAAGAGCTTATTTCCTAAGTATGGATGAAATTACCGACAGAGTAAAAGAAGCATGGGAGATAGGTGCTACCGAAGTTTGTATGCAGGGCGGTATGCATCCTGATATAGATGGTAATTTCTATATTGAATTAATAAAAGCCGTTAAAGAAGCAGTCCCGGAGATGCATACCCATGCATTTTCTCCTTTTGAGATATATTACGGGGCTGAAACCCTTGGTATTACAGAAGAAGAATTCATAGAAAGACTAAAAGAGGTAGGACATGACACTTTTCCAGGTACAGCTGCCGAAATACTTGTAGAAGAGGTTAGAAAAATTATAGCTCCGAGGAAAATGCCCACTGAAGCCTGGATAAGGATAGTAAAAAAAGCTCATAAATCAGGCATGCACACTACTTCAACAATAATGTACGGCCATGTAGACAAACCCAAACACTGGGCAATCCATATTGGTATCTTAAGGGACATTCAAAAAGAGACCGGAGGCTTTACAGAGTTTGTCCCGCTTAGGTTTATCCCATGGAACACGAGACTATATAAGCACTCAAAAGGAAAAGTAGCCGAAGGCCCGACTGACCTCGATCAGTTGAAGATGTATGCAGTGTCTAGGTTAATGCTCAGAGGGTGGATTAATAACATACAGGTTTCCTGGGTAAAGCAGGGTCCTGAGTTTGCTCAGTTCTCTCTCACAGCGGGTGCAAATGATTTCGGTGGCACTTTGATGGAAGAGCAAATATCACGTTCCGCGGGAGCAAGCTACGGACAGTATTTCCCACCTGAGGAGTTTCGCCGCCTAACTAGGGAGATCGGAAGAATCCCGGCTGAGAGAAATACAACCTACGGAATACGCCAAATGTTTGATGCAAATGGGGATGACTAAGCATTACGGGTATATTTCTCTAAATTAGCTCAAAACCTCTGACATAATTAATTCTTCCAGTTGACTATATTATAAGTTTTGAAGCCTAGGAAGGAGAAGCCTTAGGCATAGATATTAATCTATAACTTCCCCAAATAGATCATAGATATCGGCGCCGATAATTTTTATATCCACCATATCTCCAAGAATAAGCTCTTGCTCTCTTTTTATATAGGTGTATCCGTCTACCTCAGGAGCCTGAGAGGAGATTCTTGCCACATAATTGCCGTTTTCCACGCTTTCTACGAATCCCTCATGTACTGTTCCTATAAGGGATTTGTTCTTAGTAAAAGAAACCTCAGACTGAGTCTGCATCAGCCGCTCGAACCTCTCCTCTTTTATTTCTTCTGGGACTTGCTCGCCCATTACTCCTGCCGGGGTTCCTTCCTCTTGTGAGTATTTAAAAGCTCCAGCCCTTTCAAACTTAGTCTCTTCAACAAATTCCAGAAGCTCCTCGAATTCATCCTCAGTCTCACCAGGAAATCCGACAATGAGGGTAGTACGGAGTATAACGTCATCTATACTGGTTCTTAATTTCTTGATAATATCTCTTATGCGACTGCCTGTGGTTTTCCTGTCCATTGATTTAAGCACCCTGTCGTTAATATGCTGAAGGGGCATATCAATATATGGGAGTATATTATTTTCACTCCCAATAAGCTCAACAAGTGAATCTGTAATTCCCCATGGGTACCAGTAGTGAATCCTAATCCACTTTATGTCCTGAACCTTTGCCGATTCCCTTAACATCGTCTCCAGGTTGGTTCCAATATCTCTTCCATAGCTCGTCATATCCTGGGCAATCAGGTTTATTTCTCTTACTCCCTTCTGTGCTAGGCTATCGATTTCACCCACAATAGAATCAATGGTTCTGCTTTTCATGATGCCCCTCATCTTGGGAATTATGCAAAACGAGCAGGTTCTAGAACAACCCTCCGATACTTTGACGAATGCCGAGTGGGAAGGGGTAAGCATTATCCTCGGAGAGTCAGGGTCGTAAAGAGTACCCGGAGGATAGTGGTTAATTTTGTCGGGTTTTTCTTGTTCCAGAACTTCATTAATGTTAAGTAGATTCCCTGTACCCCAGAACGCGTCTACTTCTGGAATCTCGCGGCTTAGCTCTTGGGAATATCTTTCAACCATGCAGCCCGTAACAATTAATTTTTTGCAGTTGCCTGTTTTCTTATACTCAGAAAGATCAAGGATTGCATCTAGCGACTCTTTTTTGGCATCACCTATAAAGCCACACGTATTTACTATTATGACCTCAGCTTCTTCTACAGATGATATTTGATGTCCGGATTTCTTCAGTGAACCCAGTATCAGTTCGCTGTCCACTAGATTCTTGGAGCAGCCTAGGCTCTCAATATATATCTTCATGCACGTCTCTTTACAGCGTGAGAAACTTCACCGGACTCAATAGTAAGAGTGATTTCGCCCTTGTCGCCCCTGCCAAATAGGTCAAAAGCAACTTCTTCAAGGTATTTTGAGATAATTGCGTCAAGCCCCCGGGCTCCAGTTTGTCTTCTCTTTGCTTCTTCAATTATATGATCAATAACCACAAGATCTAAATGTAACTTAAATCCTTCTTCTTCAAACTCGGTTTTGTAATTCATAATCTTTAGATGAATAATTTCTTTTAATGTCTCTTTGCTAAGGGGAGCAAATGGGACGATTCGGTTAAATCTTGCTATAAGTTCGGGAAGAAAACCAAAAAGTTGAAACTTTGTTATGTCATCTGCTTCTTCCTGACTCATATTGTATGCAATAGTATCCTCTTCATTGGTATTTTTCCCTAATTCTTTCATAAATCCAACTTCATTACTTCCATACAAGTTTTTTATTCCTGAGAACGCTCCTATTGCAAAAAATGAGATATCACGAGTAGATATGAGCGTTCTTGGTCCTCTGCTTGAAAATCCAAAGTCAAGAGGAATCTGCACATCTGTTCCCTCAAGTATTTTGAGGAGCTCTCTTTGAACTCCATATCCTGAAACATCTTTTGTTGTTCCCTGTCCGGCAAACCTGGCGTTGCTGTAAGCGCCTGCTATTTTATCAAATTCATCGAGAACAATAACTCCGCATTCAGCTATATCAATACTTTCGTTAGCTGCATATACAAGCTGTACTAAGATGTTTACTACGTCGTCTCCTACATAGCCCGATTCTGTGAACTTAGTCATATCGATTATTACGAAAGGGAGTTTGAAAATTTCACCAAATAATAGCTCGATGAGATATGTCTTACCGCACCCGGTGGGCCCCACGAGGATGGAGTTTGGTCTTGGCACTAATTCGGCTCTCGGAGTGTTGCTAAAGTGTAGATGTTTTAACCTTTTGACATGCCTATAGGCTGCAAGAGAAACAGCTCTTCTTGCTTCTGTCTGTCCCTTATAGCCTAGTTTATTAAGTTCAGCAAAGATTTTTTTAGGCGAAGGAAGAGGAACAGTCTGGATAAAGTCCTTTACATAATGAACTTTTTCTCCTCTTCTCATTTAGGCAACCGCCCCCCCCAAGGGATAACGTTCTTTAAAACTAACATCTTAAATAAAGATATGATATTTAGTATAACACTTCAAGTGTTAATATGCTTAAGTATAAGGATTTTTTGGTTTGTTAGGATAGGGTATGAATCAAGACTATTATTTTAAAAACATTTCTAATATAGCTTTCCCTACGTGTAATTTGTTTTCAGCCTGCTCATATATAACGGAGTTGGGTCCTTCCATAATTTCTTGGGTTATTTCTTCTCCCTTATGAGCCGGCAAGCAGTGCATTACACTTACATCAGGATTCGCAATAGAAAGCAATTCTTTATTTATTTGAAATGGTTTAAATATTCTTTGCTTTTTCCTTGTCTGTTTTTCCTGTCCCATGCTTACCCAGGTGTCGGTATATAATACGTCCGCATCGGATGCGGCTTTCTTTGGGTCGTTAATAATTTCAATTGAGCCGTTTCCATTCTCTCTGGCTTTTTTGAGTACGTTGCTATCAGGCTCGTACCCTTTAGGTGTTGCTATGGAAAGATTAATTCCTAGTATAGAGGCTGCTCCAATGAAAGAATTAACTATATTGTTCCCGTCCCCTACATACGCCAATTTGATTTTGTTCAGCTTTTTACCCTGCTCCACAATTGTAAAAAGGTCTGAGACAATTTGAGTAGGATGGCCCAAATCCGTTAGTGCATTAATAACCGGGACACTAGAATGCTTGGCGAATTCCTCAATTCTGTCCTGCTCGTAAGTTCTTATTATAACTCCGTCAAGATATGAGGATATAATTTTTGCAGTATCAGCGATTGATTCTCCTCTTCCTAGCTGCATGTCACTTGGGTTCATATAGAGAACATTGGCTCCCAGATCGTTAATTGCGACTTCAAAAGAAACCCTGGTTCTGGTAGAGAGCTTTTCGAAAATCATTCCGATTGATTTTTTCTTGAGCGTCTCGAGGCTTTTGCCAGATTTCTTTTTAGCCTTTAGTTCCGCAGCTCGTTTAAAAAGTGAGCGGAATTCTTTTTTAGATAGATCGAATATGCTAAGAAAATGTCTAGGCATCTGACACCTCTTTCAATGCTTTCTCAATTATTTTTACCGCAATATCTATTTCTTTTTTCTTTACATTTAAGGGCGGTAGAATTCTCATGACCTTTTGTATAGTAAGAATAGTAAGAAGCCCGTTTTCAATGCAATTGTTTACAATTTTTATTGCTATTTCCTTATTTTTGAATTGAATTCCCAATATAAGACCTTTTCCTCTTACCTCTTTTATCATCTTGCTGTATTTATTTTCAAGTATTTTGAGACTATCTAAAAAATACTGACCAGAGTCCGTTGCGCCGTCTAATAAACCCTCGTTGTTAATAGTGTCCAATACAGCTTTGCCGGCGCTCATTGCAAGAGGGTTTCCCCCTAGAGTAGTACCGTGCATTCCCGGGCCCAAGTGCTTGGCGACCCTATTGGTTGCTAGAAAGGCCCCACACGGAATTCCTCCACCAAGGGCTTTAGAAAGTGTCATAATGTCGGGTTTCATTCTGTAATGCTCATATGCAAAGAGTTTCCCAGTCCTTCCAATACCTACTTGTATTTCATCAAGTATCAATAGAACTTTTTTCTTAGTACAGAGTCTGCGAACCTGTTTGAGATAGTTGTCAGGCGGAAATATTACACCGTTTTCTCCTTGAATAGGCTCTAAAATTACGGCGCATACTTTCTCATCTTCTAAGGCCTTTTCAAGTGCGTCTATCTTCCCGTAAGTAATGGACTTAAATCCGGGGACAAGGGGTTTGAAACCGGCCTGGTAATTTTTACTTGTAGCACTCAAGGCGCCCATGGTTCTGCCGTGAAATGAGTCCCTTGCATGGATTATCTTAAATTTGCCGCCATTATCGGTCCCCCATTTCCTTGCAAGTTTTATTGCCCCCTCGTTTGCTTCAGCTCCGCTGTTACAAAAGAAAACCTTATCTGCAAAAGAGTTTTCCACGAGCATTTTGGCAAATTCACTTTGCTGCTCAATGTGGAATAGGTTGCATGGCTGAACCAGTTTTTTAGATTGATCTCTGATTGCTTTTGTAATATTAGGGTGGCAGTGTCCTAAGTTGTTTACGGCTATGCCTGTAATAAAATCAAGGTATTTTTTGCCGTTTGCGTCCCAAACCCAAGAGCCCTTTCCTTTAACCATAGCAATAGGATAGCGGCTGTAAGTATTCATCAGGTAATTTTTAGTATTTGATATTATCTCTTCTGTGCTCAAAGCAATATCTCCGTTCCGATCCCCGTATCAGTGAAGATTTCCAGTATCAACGCGTGCTCCACAGTTCCGTCAATTATATGGACCTTTTGTACACCTTCGTGAAGCGCCTCAATCGCACACATGACTTTGGGTATCATACCGCTAGAAATAATCTCTTTCTTGATTAATTTCTTCGCTTCCGATTCGGTAAGTGTCGATATTAAGGTTTTTTTATTATCCATAATTCCGGAAACGTTCGTCAGCAGGATCAACTTAACTGCGTTAAGGGCGCCTGCTATCTTCCCGGCAACGTGATCCGCGTTTATATTGTAAGTTCTTCCCTCATCATCAAAACCTATTGGAGCTATTACCGGAATAAACCCTGAATTTTCAAGCACTTTTATAAGATCCGGGTTTACGTTTTGAACCTCTCCTACCATTCCAAGGTCTGCTCCTTTGGGAATTTTAACTCCATTTTCTTTAGCAAATTTTCTGAGATTCAGTTTCTTCGCAAGGATCATCTTCCCTTCTTTCCCGGATGTGCCCACGGCTTTTCCGCCCATAGAATGTAAAGCCTCTATAATCTTTTGATTAATCTTTCCTACGAGCACCATCTCTGCCACTTCCATTGTCTGCTCGTCAGTTACACGAAGGCCTGCAATAAATTTGGTTTCTATCCCAAGTTTTTTGAGGTGGTCTCCAATTTGAGGTCCCCCACCGTGCACAACCACAGGGTGCATACCGACATATTTCATTAGCACCACGTCACGCGCAAAGTTAGTAAGGTCGTCATCACCAACACTACCGCCGTATTTCACAACAATAGTCTGCCCGTAAAATTTCTTTATATAGGGCAGGGCCTCAACAAGTGTCTGAGCTTTTTGTATAAGTTTTTTCATTTCTATATTTTCCTTCTGAAAATTAAGCTCACTATTATAAAATATATATAGGACTCTGCCAACAAGTTGTTTTCAAAAGGTAATTTTATGAAAATAATGTTCGACAAGCCCGTAGGCATTTCATAATAAGGCAATTTTAATCGCCAATAATAATATATCCTGTTATATTTCATTTCTAAGGAGAGAGACTTATGTCAGTTGATAATGATGATACCAAATTGGATTTAAGCGAAAAAGGCCGTAAACAAGACGGAACCCCCATATATTTAGATAAGAGATTGTTTATGCAGTTTATGGCTTTCAGTGACTGCTGGAATACAAATGAAATTATAAAAGAGTTAGAAGGTACAGATATGGACCTTGTTCTTTACGCTGATGTTAACGATCCTTACGGGATAGGGTTATTAGCTTTAAGTGAAGACCCGGATTTCTTTGTAGGGGAGTTAAGGGGGTTCTTAAATGATTCATCCTTTATGGAATATACGCCCAAAGCAGAGTTTACAATGTTGGGAAGAACGTATTCACTCGGATATGAGCCTGATCTTCAAAAATCACTTTTAGAAGAGCCGCGTAGAAGAGTGTTAGATTCCGAATGGCCATGGGCAATTTGGTATCCACTAAGGAGAGACAAGGTTTTTGAGACACTTTCTGAAGATGAACAGCGGGCTATATTAGGTGAGCATGGGAAATTAGGTTTTAAGTTCGGTCACTCAGGTATTGCAAAGGATATTCGACTTGCCTGTCATGGACTCGATAAATACGATAATGATTTTGTGATTGGTGTTTTAGGAAAAGAACTTTATCCGCTATCTGCTTTAATTCAGGCAATGCGCAAAACCAAACAGACATCGCAGTATTTAGAGAGTTTAGGGCCTTTTTTTGTTGGGAAAGTTATCTGGCAGAGTAAAATTTAATCTGATCTAAAAAGTTAGTGTGCCTCAAATAGATTTACTTCAAACGTAATTTTTCCGCCTTGGGTTAATGCGATCCACGTAGAGTTAACTGGGTCCCAGTCAGGGCTTTCCATACTTGTTTCGTGGTCTTCTTTGGTTTCCCACTCTATAACAGAGACCACTTCGTTCATTTCTTCACAAATGAACTGTTTCACACCAATAAAACCCTTCTGTTTTTTTAGAATTCGTAGTGATAATTTTTTGATATCTAGTAATTCTTCCTTTATGTCGTCATCATATACGCATCTTGTGATTGCAAATACCGGCATTCATATTTCCTCTTGGCATTTTTACAGAATGTATCTGCTCAAGTCCCTATCTTTTACAATATCAGAGATCTTATCTTGCACATATTTTGCGTCGATTACTATTCTTTCCTCTGCCATATCAGGAGCTTCAAATGAAATATCGTCAAGCATCTTCTCCAATATAGTATAAAGTCTCCTGGCTCCTATATTCTCGGTTGATTCGTTCACATTTTGTGCGGTTTCAGCGATTTCCTGTATTGCGTCGTCAGCGAAAACAAGTTCTATGTTTTCAGTGTTAAGAAGCTCAATATACTGCTTTATAAGAGCATTCTTGGGTTTGGTTAAGATATTAACGAAATCATCTTTTGTTAGAGGCTCAAGCTCTACTCGTATTGGGAATCTTCCCTGCAGTTCTGGTATTAGATCAGAGGGCTTTGAAACGTGGAATGCTCCTGCTCCTACAAAAAGAATGTGATCGGTTTTAACCATCCCGTGTTTTGTATTCACTGTACAACCTTCAATAATCGGAAGTAAATCTCTTTGTACTCCCTCTCTTGAAACGTCAGGGCCAGCTGAACTCTCTCGCCCCGCGATTTTATCTATTTCGTCTATAAATATAATCCCGGATTGCTCAACCCTTTCTATTGCGAGCTTAACAACATTATCCATATCTATTAGTTTCTGAGCTTCTTCTTGTATTAGAATTTCCATAGCTTCCGGAACATTGGCCTTTCTTTTCTTTGTTTTCTTAGGGAAAAGATTGCCAATCATATCAGAAATATTCACATCCATTTCATCCATTCCTGATGGAGAGAAGATCTGTATCGGCGTGTTTCTAGATGTGACTTCGATGTCAACGAATCTTTCATCAAGCTTTCCTTCTCTCAGCAGCTTTCTGAGTTTTTGTCTTGTATCGTTGTTTGATTCCGTTCCCGCAGTTTCAGAATTACCACTAGGTACAGGTAGCAACAGATCAAGCATTCTTTCTTCTGCTAGCTCATCAGCTTTTACTCTTACAGAGGCCTTTTCCTCATCCGTAACCATTTTTATTGCTATATCTGTTATATCTCTAATCATAGACTCAACATCTCTTCCCACATATCCGACCTCAGTAAACTTAGAAGCTTCAACCTTCAGGAAAGGAGCCTGCGCAAGTTTGGCAAGCCTTCTGGCAATCTCGGTTTTTCCAACCCCAGTGGGGCCAATCATAAGAATATTTTTTGGTGCGATTTCATCTTTTAATTCTGGAGAGACGCGCTGGCGTCTCCAACGGTTTCTAAGTGCAATTGATACAGCTCTTTTGGCTTTATTCTGCCCTATTATATATCTATCTAGCTCGGAAACTATTTCCCTGGGTGTGAAGAATATTTCATTGCTCATTTGTGTTCAGTACCTCTACAGTGATATTGTCGTTCGTATAAATACATATTTCAGATGCTATGTGTAAAGATTCTTTTGCAACATCCTCTGCGCTTAAATCTGAATGTTTGTTAAGCGCTTTAGCCGCAGCTTGGGCAAAGGAGCCTCCGGAACCTATTGCGATTACGTTGTCGTCAGGCTCGAGTACATCCCCGCTTCCAGAGATTAGAAACATAGATTCAGTGTCTGCCACAGCTAAGAGAGCTTCTAGTCTTCTTAGAATTCTGTCAGTTCGCCAGTCCCGCGCAAGCTCAACTGATGCTCTGCTCAGATTCCCTCTATATTCTTCTAATTTTGCCTCAAACTTATCAAACAGAGTCAATGCGTCTGCAGTTGCACCTGCAAATCCTACAATTACTTTGTCTCCGTATATCTTTCTTACTTTAGTCGCGGTGTGCTTTATTGCAGCGTGACCGAGTGTTATCTGGCCGTCGCCTGCCATTGCAACCTGCTTGTCTTTTTTAACACAAACTATTGTTGTTCCGTGAAAGTTTTCCATTTTTTACGCTCTCGGGTGTGTTTTATCGTAAATCTCCATTATTTTTTCTATCGATATATGAGTGTAGCGCTGTGTCGTGGATAGACTCTTGTGTCCCAGCATCTCCTGTATAGCCCTTAAATCAGCCCCTCCGCCGAGAAGATGAGTAGCGAATGTATGTCTTAGAACATGTGGGCTTATATTCTTAGGTATTCCTGAGATTGCTGCATACTTTTTAATTATTCTGTCTATACTCCTGGTACTTAATCTTCCGCCCCTTGAATTTACAAAAAGATAGTCGTCTTCAGGTTTTAAATCGAGTCTTTGACTAATATATGTTTTAATTGCTGTGGAAGCTTTTGAACCTAAGGGAACCATCCTCTCTTTGTTACCTTTTCCTAAGACCTTTACACTCATCGATATTAAATCCAGGTTGTTTAAGTTTATTCCTACAAGTTCACTTACTCTCAAACCACAAGAGTAAAGCAGTTCGAGAATGGCTCTGTCTCTTGATTCATAGACATTCTCTGAACCGGGTGTTTCTACTAGCTTTACAACCTCATCCACTGTTAAAAAGGTGGGAAGCCTTTTTTCACCTTTTGGAGTGGGGACTAATTTAGCAGGGTTTGATTTAATTGTTCCGTTTCGGATCAGAAATTCAAAAAACGTTCTGATCGAAGCTAGTTTCCTTGATATCGATACGCGTTTGTTTTTGCCGTATAGCCGGCTTATAAATGTTCTGATCGGAGTTTCATCCATGTGTGCAAAGTCAATTTCTCCATTATCCGCTGATATGAGGCCCATATCCTTTAGAACTAAACCAAATTCTTTTATATCGGCAATGTAGGCTTTAAGGGTATGTTTGGAATAATTTCTTTCCGAGCTTAGAAAATCTTCAAAACTGCTTAAGTATTTATCCATGGTATTTAGTCAATATAAGCATTGGTTCTAATCTTTCAATGTAGGAAATTATAACGCGAGGATTGTTTAAAGAATAGTCAAATTAATATTATGAAGTCTTTAGTGCTAATTTTGGTTAAGAAATTAATTCTCAAAAAAGGAATAATTCAAAAAATTCTATTTTCTCGAGATCTCGCTCTCAAAGATAGTAGAGATCCGGATACGTTTTGCCCCGATATATCTGTTCCTGTAGTACTTCTTATCAAGGCTTGTTATAGCCACTTTACGTGCTCCTGAAGAAGCATGTATAAACAGGTTATTACCCATATATATCCCAACATGCGAAGGATAACTTGCATAAGTTCTAAAAAATACTAGATCGCCGGTCTGAAGCTGACTTTTCACAACTCTTATGCCAGCATTGTAATAAATGTCTCTTGCCGTCCTGGGAAGTTCAACATTGAACTTGC
>Ga0209980_10000028_pt1 | contig 66001 bp, 61 predicted proteins | sample CR02metaG_FD_183611 | JGI IMG/M metagenome (GOLD analysis project Ga0209980, IMG submission 183611) | Deep subsurface microbial communities from Mariana Trench to uncover new lineages of life (NeLLi) - CR02 metaG (SPAdes) (version 2) | ecosystem: Environmental > Aquatic > Marine > Ocean trench...
TACGGCGTGTTCGAATCTCTGCGGAACATGCATGCATTGATCGCCGCGGAAGTACAGCGCCGTGAGCTCGAGAGCAACATCAAGCTGGGGCCGGGCGGAATTCGTGAAATCGAGTTCATCGTGCAATCTCTGCAGCTCGTACGCGGTGGCAGCCACCCGGAACTGCAGGGCGCCGAATTGCAATCTGTGCTGCCGAAACTTGTTGGCAATCGCGGCTTGTCCCGTACGGCGGCAGATCAGCTGCTGTCTGCGTACCGTTTTCTCCGCAAGCTCGAGAACTTCATACAGGCCATACGTGATCAGCAGTCGCATGATCTCCCGACCGACAAACTGGATCGGGCGCGCCTGAGTCTCGCAATGGGTTATTCGAGTTGGAAGAAGTTGAGTGCGGACGTCGCAAGATACCGCCATGACGTTACGCGGCAGTTCGATGCGATCGCATTTCGCGGCAAGAGTGGTGCAAGAGACGATTTGCTGACGCAGCGCTTATCCGAATTATGGGAGCGTCAGGCAAACTGCGAGCAGTGGCGAAAAGCGTTGACTGAAGAACAATACGAAGACGCAGAAAATCTCGCAATCGAAATAACGAAATTTCAGGACGCGCCGGCCACTTTGAAGAGCGACGCGACGTCGCGTCGCCGCTTGCAATATTTCATGCCGCAATTGCTGACAGTGATCAGAGAGAGCAGCAATGGATTGCTCGCACTGACAAGAACTATCGCGATCATTGATCAGATCTTGCGGCGCAGCGCCTACGTTGCATTATTGAACGAAAATCACCTGGCCATGCGGAGACTTGTCGGCCTGTGCGAGAGCAGCACCTATATCGCCGAACAGCTGGCAAGATTTCCGGTGTTGCTTGACGAGCTGCTCGATCCCACAATTTACACGGAACGCGTGGAGAAGATCGAGTTGTGCTCCGAGCTGGAAGGCCGCCTGGGACTTGCGCATGACCGCGACAGCGAGGCACAAATGGAGATTCTGGCGCAATTTCGGCGTGCCAATCTGTTTCGCATCGCGGTCGCCGATGTCAGCGGCAATCTGCCGCTGATGAAAGTCAGCGACAGTCTGACCTATCTGGCGGAAACCGTCCTGGAGCATGCGCTCGAGGTTGCATGGGAGGATCTCACGGCCCGTCATGGCATTCCGTGTTACGAGCTGGAGGGCGAAACGTGCGTGGCCGGACTCGGCGTCATCGCGTATGGCAAGCTCGGTGGTCTCGAGCTCTCCTACGAATCCGATCTCGACCTCGTGTTCCTGCATGACTCACGGGGCTCCGGGCAGGTCACCGACGGCGACCTGCCAATCGAGAACGCGATGTTTTTTGCTCGTCTTGTGCGGCGTCTCGTGCATTTTCTGACAGCTCGTACGAGCTCGGGCGCCCTTTACGAGGTGGATACACGCCTGCGGCCCAGCGGTCGGTCAGGCCTGCTCGTAACAAGCACTGATGCCTATGCGCGCTATCAGGAAGAGAACGCATGGACCTGGGAGCACCAGGCCCTGCTGCGCGCGCGACCAGTGGCCGGCAGCGCCGAGGTGGCGAAAGAATTCACGCGCATCCGGAGCGAGACACTTGAATGCCGCGTACGCCGCGACAGCCTGCGCCAGGATGTCCGGGCAATGCGGGAGCGCATTCGTACGGAACATGATCACAGCGATGCCGGTGTTTTTCACCTCAAACAGGGGTCCGGCGGAATCGGTGACATCGAATTCATTGTGCAATACCTGGTCTTGCATCATGCGGGCCGGGAACCGTCGGTTTTTCACTTCACCGATAATATTCGGCAACTCGAAGCGCTGGCAAAGGCAGGCTGCATCGAGGACGATTCAGCCGCCGAGCTGCAGGATATTTACCGCCGCTTGCGCCAACGGCTGCACCGCATGGCACTGAATGGCCAGCCGCCACTCGTCGCGGCGCATGCATTTTCCACAGAGCGAAACATCGTCATGGGCGCCTGGGATGCCTGCCTCGGCTAGTGCCCTGTCGAACGTGCCAGCAAACAGCAGTGATCGTAGCCGCCAACACAGGCGTGTGCGTATAATTCGCGATCAGTTTCCATGACAGCAGAGGTGCTTGTGGCAGCGCGAGCGGGAACAGTCGATCAAAATCTGATACCGGCCAATGCACAGAATCTGTACGGCGTTCGGAAGCAGGACCTGCCGCTGTCCTGCCCGATGCCCGGCATGTACCTGTGGAATTCTCATCCGAAGGTCTATCTGCCGATCGAGGAGACCGGCGAGGCCAAGTGCCCGTACTGCGGGGCAGAATACTCTTTGGCGGACGCCGGGGCGTAAGCCGGCAGGCAGTTCGTGGTGTACCCGATCGAAGCTCCCCGACAGCCAGGAATTAGCGCATGCACGTAGTTACCGGAGGCGCCGGATTCATAGGCAGTAACCTCGTTCGCAAACTGCTTGATAGTGGGCACGATGATGTCATCGTCGTCGATGACCTGCGCAATGGTCACAAATTCGTCAACATTGCGGACCTGCCGATAGCCGACTACATAGACAAGGACGATTTTCTGCAAAAGCTGGAGTCGGATAAGGCATTTGCCACCGGCATCAACGCTGTCCTGCATCAGGGCGCCTGTTCCGAAACAACCGAATGGGACGGCCGTTTCATGATGCAGAACAATTACGCGTATTCGCAGCGGCTGCTGCATCATTGCCTGAAACAGGGCACGCCGTTTGTTTATGCATCGTCCGCTGCCGTCTACGGCGCATCACTTGCCTTTGGCGAACATCCGGACAACGAGCTGCCGCTCAATGTGTACGGCTATTCGAAACTGCAGTTCGACCGCTATGTTCGTCGTGTTGCAGCAGCACCGGACACCCAGGTTGCAGGGCTAAGATATTTCAACGTTTATGGCCCTCGCGAACAACACAAAGGCGCGATGGCCAGTGTCGCATGGCACTTCGACCAGCAGGTGCGGGAAGACGGCGAGGCACGCCTGTTCGTCGGCTCCGGAGGATATGATGATGGCGAACAGCAGCGGGACTTCGTCTATGTTGACGACGTGTGCGCCGTCAATCTCTGGTTTCTCGATCATCCCGAAGTTTCCGGAGTCTTCAATACCGGCACCGGTCGCGCCCAAAGTTTCAATGACGTCGCCAGGGCAGTGATCGCATGGCATGGAACCGGCAGGATTCGCTACATACCATTCCCCGGGCATCTCGAGGGCGCTTACCAAAGCTATACGCAGGCTGACCTGACCGGCCTGCGCAAGACGGGGTGTGACGTCGATTTTCGCCCGGTCGAGGAAGGCGTTAAAAATTACCTGGACCAGCTGTCCGGCTGACGCCGATGTCGTCACCAGCAACACTGATTGTCGGGCCGTCCTGGGTCGGGGACATGGTCATGGCGCAGGCGTTGTTGCTGTTGCTCAAGCAGCGTGACCCGGAACGCGATCTCGACATTCTCGCGCCTGGCTGGTCATTGCCCATTGTCTCGCGCATGCCGCAGGTGCGGCGGGGCATCGCGGCGCAGACGGAGCACGGCGAAATTGGCCTGAGGAAGCGCTGGCGAATCAGTCGCGAACTACGGCGGCACGGCTACGACCAGGCGATCATTCTGCCACGCTCGCTCAAGGCCGCGCTGATCCCATGGTTTGCGTCCATTGAGCGGCGTACCGGCTTTCATGGCGAGAGTCGCTACATTCTGATCAACGACGAGCGGCTGTTCGACCACAACATGCTCGACCAGACCGTAAAGCGCTACGTCGCACTGGGACTGGAACCGGGCGAGGCCCTGCCCGAGATACCGAATCCGGTGCTGCGCGTATCGGTTGCCAATCAGGACGCGCTCCTGGACAAACTCGACATTCGCAGTGACCGGCCCGTTATCGCCATGATGCCGGGTGCAGAGTATGGGCCGGCCAAGTGCTGGCCGATCGAGTACTTCGCGGCGCTGGCATCGTTGCTGGCCACCGATGGTTACGACGTATGGGTTCTCGGCGCAGCCGGCGATGCCGACGCCGGCGAGCAAATAGCGGCGCAGAGCACGGCTGTCAATCTCTGCGGCAAGACGTCGCTGGCTGATGTCATCGATCTGCTGGGCCTGGCCACGCAGGCCGTCAGCAATGACTCGGGTCTGCTGCACATTGCGGCCGCAGCCGGTACCCATGTGCATGGCATCTATGGCTCCTCCACGCCCGAATTCACGCCGCCGCTGACCGCCAGGCGCGACATACATTATCTCGACATCGAATGCAGCCCGTGTTTCGAGCGCCACTGCCCGTTGCTGCACCTGCGTTGCCTGCGGGACATACAGCCCGCCACGGTGCACGATGCCATACTCGCCAGGCGCTAGACCTTCAACGTGCCACGAACTGTGCAGATATTCGCTCTAAATTGCGTTAAAATCGGCAAAATACGCCGTCAAATCGCAAAATCCTCACTTAAGCGTGAGCATCGCGAATTTCAAACCGAGTTACTGATTGTCTCTAAAACACGGTAGATGTCGCCATCTACCGGTAAAATCGCCCAAATCGCTGCTCGCAGCACCGATGTCCGGGCCAGCCTCGACGAAAACTGCCGACCCAGCCACGACCAGCCCTGAAGTACGATCCGTACTGTCGCTATAATGCCAGTTTCTACACCGATAATTCGCTATCATCTCGTAAATGTCCTGTAAACGGCTCCCAGGATCGCGCTGAATCGTGGTCACGCGCGCTCATGCCGCTTCCACGTGCCGTTATGGCCAAAAGAAGCCACTGAACAGCTATAAAAGTCGCTAAAATCCAGGAAACCGGCGCGATCTCGGAGCCTTTTACGGGCAAACTGGAACGGCACTTGTGCCGGTGGTTTTTGTCGAAAAATGTCTTTAAAATCGTTTAAAACACCCTTAAAAGGGCTTAACTCGCAAAGAATTTGTCCAGCTTGTCGGTTACATCGGCGACCGTGATCAGGGCCATCGCATCCGCGTGACGAACGCGCTGTCCCCAGCGTACGTCGCTGACTCGCTTGCCGAGAAATTGCTCGACGGCGTCGGCGTAGCGGTCGACGGTAAATTGACGGGAGAGGTAGGGCCCGGTGCGATCTGGATTGGAAGTCGCGTACAGACCGATAACGGGCGTGCCGACGGCCGTCGCCATGTGCGCAGGTCCGGAGTCCGGACAGAGGATGATGGCGGCGGCATCGAGCAAGGCGAGCAACTGCTTCAGCGTGGTGGCGCCGATAAGGTTGTCGAGGCGACCGCGGCTTCGCCGGGCGAGGGCGTGGCCATAGTCACGTTCGAGCGCAGTGGATCCACCGGTCAGAATAACGCGGCAATTGTAGGTCTGCTGTGCGTAGGCAATCACGGTCGCATAGTTGTCGACGCTCCAGTTGCGGAAATTGCGACTTCGCTGACTGCTGCACGGACTCACAACGAACGTCGGACTGCCGCCGTGAACATATTGTCTGGCGAATTGCCGATCGGCGTCGCCGATCGGTATGTCCCAGCGCAACTCGCCCTGCGTGGCGCCGATGGCGGTTGCGAAGCCCATCATCGCCTCGAGCGCGTGCTGACCGGCAACCGCCGGAATGCGCCTGTTTGTGAACAAGCGCTGGAAGTCGCGGGCGCGCCGGGCGTCGAAGCCGACGCGCAGCGGAGCGGGGACCATTCTGCACAGAATATTTGCCCGCAACGAGGCATGCATACACAGTGCGACATCGAAACGCCTGGAAAGAAGCGTGCGACGCAGTTTGGCATACGCCCGTAAGCCATCGGATTTATCGAAGATGATAAACTCGACATCCGGTATGTCGGCCAGCAATGACGCTTCTGTCTTGCCAATGATCCAGGTGATACGGGCGCCGGGCCAGTTGTGCTGCAGCGTCCGGATAACGGCGAGCGCATGACAAGCGTCACCGATCGCCGACAATCGGATGACACATATGTCCTCAGGCGCAGAATTGACGAACAAATGAGACAATTCGATTTCAAGGGACGGATCCGTTGACCGAATCCGTCGAGAAGACCGCGACCGGCGCCATCCTATACGATAAGTCCATTATCGACCAGATATCCGAAGATCGCTTCACGCCCGGCAACTGGTTGCATGCGGAACCGGTCGGCGGCACGTTAAGATCGGCTGGCCGCGGCAATACGATGTTTGTCGGCAACGTGCCGCGCCAGTTCGTTCTGAGACATTTCCTGCGCGGCGGACTGATCGGCAAGCTGGTACGGGACGCCTACGTCTGGACGGGCGAAGACACCACGCGCTCGTTTCTCGAGTGGCGTTTGCTGGCTAAGCTGGCCGCAAACAATCTTCGCGTGCCACGTCCGGCCGCGGCGCGCTATGTTCGGCACGGCCCGATCTACCGGGCCGATATCATCACAGTGCGTATTCCACAAGTACGGCCACTGTCGCAGCACATGGCGGATGAAGCCTGCGGTGATGACTTCTGGCAGTCGATCGGCGTCGCCATCCACGAATTTCACAAATCCGGTGTCTATCACGCTGACATGAATGCCTACAATCTGCAGGTGGATAAAAAGGGCGAACTGTGGATGTTGGATTTTGATCGCGGCCGCCTGTTGCCTCCCGGCCCGTGGCAACAGAAGACGCTCGCCCGACTGCATCGGTCACTTGTGAAAATCAGTGCGCTCGATCCCAGCCTCCGGTTTCAGTCGCAAGATTGGGATGCTTTGCTCGATGGTTATTTCAGCGCGTCGAGATCGGAGTAGTAATCGGTATAGCCTTCGGGAAGATTCTTGAACTTCCGATGTACCCAAAAATATTGTTCGGGGCACCTGCGGATGTGTTCCTCGAGCACATGTATGTATTTCCTTGTATCTTCGATTGGATCGTCGCTCGGAAAATCGTCAAGTGGCGGCAGTATGCGCAACAGGTAGCTGCCGTCGCGAAGTCGCTGCGGAAAGTACGGTATCGTAATTGCGTTGCCGAGGCGCGCGAGCGTTGTGGTTGCTGTCGTATGCATCGCTGGTACGCCGAAGAAAGGGATAACTGCTGATCCCTTGCGATCGTAACTCTGGTCAGGCGCGTACCACACCATGCGGCCGCTCCGCAGACTGCGAATCATTGCCTTGATGTCTCGTTTCTCGATCGTTGCAGCAGCCGATACTTCGCGCCCCGAACGCAGGAGTTCAGTGATGAACGCGCTGCGGTTTTTTCTGTAAACGGCGTCGAACGGCGGACAATTGAGATTCAGGCCGCGTCCGCTGATTTCGAGTGTCGTAAAATGAGCGCTCAACAGAATGATGCCGCGACCGGTCTCGGCGGCCTTGCGCAGGTGTTCGAGCCCCTCAACACGCGTCATTCCGAGGTGCCTGGCATCGCTGGCCCAGCGCCCCAGGCCCATTTCGATGAATGACATGCCCAGCGCATGGAAATGCCGGCGCGTGAGATCGCTGCGCTCGTCCGTGCTGAGTTCCGGAAAGCAGAGCGCGATATTCTTGCGGACGATCGCCTTTCTGGCGCCGCCGGCGAAATGCGCCACGGCGCCGATGCCGCGACCGATGCCCAGCGCCATGTGGTGAGGTAGCAGGCAAATCGCGCGCAACAGGCCGAGACCCAACCACATCGGCCAGTACCGGGGACTCAAATAGTGATGCAGCGGTTTGCGATTCTCGGTCATCGGAATCGCAGCTTATGGAGAGCAGCGAATCGAGTCCAGCGCCACGTGTCACCCGCGGCGCGCTGCCGGTAGCAGGAGCGTATGCGTGACTGCGCGACACCACACAAGTACGTGACTTGCCGCCTACTCGGACATGCCATCCACGTAATCATCGCTCATGGCATCTAGCCGTTTCGCGACAGGGTCACGTCGTGCATCGGGGGCAGTCTGGTCGGTCTCGATGCCGATGTGAAAAGCGGCGAAACCGGGCATGACGACCTGATTGTGCGCCATGCCGATGACGCGGCCCGAATTAGGTGAGCGCAACTCGGATCTCGCATTGCTCATCGGATCCGTGATGGTGCCGAGTAAATCACCCTCGCGCACCGTGCTGCCCAGGCTGACGGCGGCGAGCAGGATGCCGCCGCTGTCGGCGCGTACCCAGGTTGAACGGTAGTACACGGGCTCCGGATTACTCCACAACCGTGTTTGTCGCACTATGCCGAGCGTGCTGATCAGTGTTTCCAGGCCCTTGACGCCGTGATTGACCTCGTTGAGCTCGAGTCGGGACGGCCCGCCGGCCTCCAGCGTTACGGTGGGAATTCCCGCTTCGGTAGCGGCGAATCGCAGCGTGCCCACCTTGGGTGAACTGTGCAGGATGACCATCGCGCCGAATCCCTGCGTCAGCGTAACGACGTCCGGATTTCTGAGGTCTGCGCGAATCTGCGGCAAATTCGCACGCTCGAACGAACCGGTGTGAAGATCAACGAGCGCGTCGCAATGCACAATGACATTAGTGAACAATGAGTGCGCAATACGGGCAGCCGCGCTGCCGGTCGGATTGCCAGGAAAATACCGGTTCAGGTCGCGACGGTCGGGCAGGTATCTCGAGCCGCGCCTGAAGCCCTGCACGTTGACGATCGGTATACCGATAATTGCCCCAGACAATTTCCCGGGCACAAGCTTATGCATGACCCGCCTTATTATCTCGACACCGTTCAGCTCGTCGCCATGAATTGCGGCGGTCAGGCAAAGCGTCGGCCCGGGCAGCGCGCCGTTGACAACAAGCACGGGCGTCGTGACCGGCACACCCTCGAATAACTCGGTTGCAGACCAGGACAAGCGCTGCGAGCTGCCAGCGGGTAGTTCGGCGCCCAGCAATTTCAATGGTTCGGCCAGTCGAACCGCCGTAGTCACGGCGTCGGCGAGCGGCACGACGTGCGCTCTTGCACTCTTTGGTGAATCCACCGGCCGCTCGATACCTGCGGAAATTTCTTCGGAACGCGAAGCGAAGTCGGCTGTCTTATTGCCAGGCATGTCCACGCCGTTATCAGCGGGCCCGACCGCGACTTCGCCGCCCACCGCAGCGCTTGCAGCGATCAGCATGACGCCGAGAAGCCGTAGGCGCAGGTGAAGTTTTGGGCGCAGGTCAATCATCGGTTCAGAAGACGCATTCGCGGCGATTTGCCGTGGCCGGCGAAGCTCATTAGCATGCTTGAAACTAAGGGAAACCCGCGTCTTTTTCTGTGAACTGATCAAGGGTTTACGTTTGCAAATTGAAATGATCCCAGCGCCACGAAAAAGTCCGCTATTGTTGCTGATTCTGGTGCTTGGCGTGGCTTGCGCCGGTGCCGAAGAGGTATTTCCGCTGCCGCCGGAGCTCGAGGCCGACGTTGGTTTCTGGGTCTCCATCTTCACCCGCTACAACACCGACGAAGGTGTCCTGCACGATAATCGCAATCTCGACATCGTCTACGAACGCGTTGACCTGCCGGCGAAACTGAGCCGCAGGAAACGTCAACACCAGGTCAAGATCAGACGCGAGCGGTTACAACGCGTACTGCGAACGCTTGCGGCCGGCAAACGCGACGGGCTCAGCGCTGAGGAAGCGCGCATTCTTGGCCTTTGGCCGGCGGGTATCAGCAACAAAATACTTGCCGCCGCTGTCAAACGCATTCGATATCAGCAGGGTCTCGCCGATCGCTTTCGCCAGGGCCTGATCCGGTCAGGGCGTTGGCGGGACTACATCGAGACCAAATTCGGTGACCTCGGCGTGCCGGTCGAACTGGCCGCGCTGCCGCATGTCGAGTCGTCCTACAACCCCGACGCCCGGTCACACCTGGGCGCAAGTGGTATCTGGCAATTTACACGCAGCACCGCGCGGCGATATCTGCGCGTTGACCATGTGGTCGATGAGCGCAATGATCCGTTCGCCGCGACCAGCGCGGCCGGAAAGCTGCTGGCATACAACTATTCGATCACGGGTAATTGGCCGATGGCGATCACCGCCTATAATCACGGCCTTGCCGGCGTCCGCCGCGCGATGCGCCGTCACGGCGACACGGCCTACGTGGACATCCTGCGCAACTACAACGGCCGCACGTTCGGCTTCGCGTCGCGAAATTTCTATGTGGCGTTCCTGGCCGCAAAACGAGTGGACCAGGATGCAGAGACATATTTTCCGGGCATTGTGCTGGATCGCCCGACCGAATTTGCGAACGCAAGATTGCCGGGCTACATATCGGCCGACGAACTGGCGAAGGCGCTCGGTGTCACGGCAGCGCAAGTGGCAACGCACAATCCGGCGTTGCAACCGACGATCTGGCAGGGCAGCAAGTACCTGCCGAAAGGATTCGGATTACGTATGCCGGTTGCTGTCCTGACATCTTCGATTGACGCTCTGGTCGCAAACGTGCCGTCTGAGCAGTGGCGCCGGGAGCAACTACCGGACCTTTTTCACAACGTCGCACGTGGAGATACGTTGTCGCAGATCGCCCAAAGGTACAGCATCCGTGTGTCGACGCTGGTCGCATTGAACAACCTCGGCAGCCGCCATCGCATCAGAGCCGGGCAACGATTGCGGCTGCCCGCGGCAGGGCCGCTGCCCGCTCCCAATGCGTCCGGAGCAAGTTCGACAGTTGTGCAGGTCGCTGCCGAAGCCGCAACTGACGCGGTCGAGTTGAAGGAAGCCGCACCTTCGATGATCATTGGCGACTTCGCGAGCGACCTGCTGGGCTCACTGCAAACGGTGTTGCTGTCAGACCCAAGTGATTACAGCGTCGGCGCGGACAAGACTATCGAAGTTCAGCCGCTCGAAACGCTTGGCCACTACGCCGACTGGTTGGGGATACGCACGCAGCGGCTGCGCGACATCAATGGTTTGGCGTTTCGGACGCCGGTGGTCGTTGGGGAGCGTATCCGGCTCGAATTCGGTGCCGTCGATGCGAAGGCGTTCGAGGATCGTCGCATCGCCTATCATCGATCGCAGCAGGACAGCTTTTTTCGCCAAAATGTCATCGTCGGTGTTACCGAACACGTCGTTCGCCGCGGCGAATCCATCTGGATTCTGGCGCTCAGAAAATACAACGTGCCCGTATGGTTGTTCAGTCAATACAACCCGGAACTCGATCTGAACAAGGTGACGCCCGGAACCACGATTCGCTTTCCGAAAATGATGTCGCGCAAGTGACCGTAATGCCGGCCGCGTGGATACGCTTGCTGGTCAAGCTCTCGCCGCTTGTTGTCGTGACGGGCGCAGCCGCTGTCTGGTTCAATCACGTGCAGGATGGCGGCCCCTATGTGCTACGCAACCTCCTGCCGCCGACGCTCCTGGTGCTGCTTGCCTTTATCACTTTGTGGCGCGGCAACGGCCGGTGGACGGGCGCCGGATGGAAATTGCCGCTCGCGACTGTTGGATTCGCGATGCCGGCGTTGGGATTGTCGCTGTACCTTCATTACGCTTATGCTGTAAATCTCAACGACATGTTCGGCGACGCGATACAGCCGGGACAACTGTTTCGCTTTTTGCCGGCATACACGCTGTTTGCAGCCGCCATCGGCGCTGCGATTGGCTGGACCGTCGGCAGAAACATATAATGTGAGGTAAGTTTTTCATGCTGCGGCAAGGTTTGTTAATCTTCAACGCGATTATCAATGGGACGATGAGATGACGCGACGCGTCGCTATTCCGCACTTATTCAAGACACTGCTGCTACTGGGCGCCGTCGTAACAACAGTCATGCCTGGTGTTTCGGTAACGGGCGAATTTCCGGTCGCCGACAAGGTGCTTATCGAAAAGTCCGAGAGGAAATTGCACTTGCTGAAGAATGGCGTCTCGTTTCGGAGTTTCGATATCGCACTCGGAATCCGCCCTGTTGGCAATAAGACGCAGGAAGGAGATTTCATGACGCCGGAAGGCACCTATCTGCTGGATAGCCGAAATTCCCGCAGCGTTTTTTTTCTGGCGATCCATGTGTCCTACCCCAACCAACAAGATCGTCGTAACGCGAAGCGCATAGGCGTCAATCCCGGCGGCGCAATCATGATTCATGGACAGCCCAATTCTCCGACCAAATCAGAGGTGTACTACCGCACGCAGGACTGGACCAATGGCTGCATTGCTGTATCCAATTCCGACATGATCGACATCTGGCTGATGACGACCGACGATACGCTGATCGAAATTCGACCGTGAAGCATCGAAGGCATCCCGCGTCACGCGGCTTGCGCACTACGAATCGGCTGCTGTGATATTCAGGGGAGACGGCGGTCCAGGACGAGTGCTTTGCAGGAGCCCATTCAAATAGTCACGAAGCGAACCGCCGGCATCGAGACCGTCGATGCCGAGGTCTGGCCCGAGGGCAGCCTAGAAGTGCTGTCGCGTCGTGAGGTCGACCAGTTGCGCAGCAGCGGCGAGGGCGGCCTGTATCCAATGTTGCGCCGCTGCTTGCTGGCGGTTCTGAATTCCGGCAGCGAGACGGACGATACGCGTGCTGTATTGGAAAGATTCAAAGACTTCGACGCCACCTTCGTGCAGCACGATCGCGGGCTCAAAGTCTTGCTGCGCGGCGCACCTGCGAACGCATTTGTTGACGGCACGATGATTCGCGGCACTCGTGAATTGCTGTTCGCCGTTTTGCGTGACATCGTATTTACACATAACGAGACCGTCAATGCCGCTCGCTTCGATCCGGAGTCTTCCGCGAGCATTACGAACGCCGTTTTTCAAATCGCCCGCAATGCGCGTCTCTTTACTGTCCCGACCAACGTAAATCTCGTTGTGTGCTGGGGCGGACATGCCATCAGTCGGGGCGAATACGATTACTCGAAGAAAGTCGGCTACGAACTCGGACTGCGTCACCTCAATGTCTGCACGGGATGCGGACCCGGCGCGATGAAGGGACCAATGAAGGGCGCGGCGATCGGGCACGCCAAGCAACGCATTCGAGATGGCCGATACATTGGCATTAGCGAACCAGGCATTATCGCGGCAGAGTCGCCGAATCCGATCGTTAATTCGCTCGTCATCATGCCCGATATGGAAAAGCGACTCGAAGCGTTCGTGCGCATCGGTCACGGCACGATCGTATTTCCAGGTGGCGTCGGTACGGCGGAGGAAATATTGTATTTGCTTGGAATTGCGCTGCACCCGGATAACCTGAATCAGCCGCTACCACTGATCATGACAGGCCCGGCATCGGCCGAACCCTATTTTCGTCAGATGGATGAATTCATAACTGCGACTCTCGGCGAAGAAGCACGTCGGCATTATTCGATTATTATCGATGATCCGAGAGAGGTGGCGCGTCGAATCCGTGCGGCGCTCGAAGAGGTTCGCGAATTTCGGCAGCAGCATGGTGATGCCTACTATTTCAATTGGCGGCTATCGATCGATCACGAGTTCCAGATCCCATTCACGGCGACACATGAGTCGATGAGCGCGCTGGATATCAGCGAAAATTTGCCAAATCATATTCTGGCAGCCAATCTCAGGCGGGCATTTTCGGGAATTGTTTCGGGCAACGTCCGTGACGACACTGCGTCGGAGATCGAACGACATGGACCCTTTCGGATCAACGGCTCGGTTCGGATCATGAAATTGCTCGATACGTTGCTCGCGTCTTACGTCGAACAGCGACGCATGAAAATTGCGGGGATCGATTACACGCCGTGCTATGACGTCCGTTCCTGAGTCGCGTAAGACAGACATGGTATGGGGCATCGACTGTTATTGTTAAATCGTCGGCAGGATCATAGCGGGGCGCAACATGATTAAGTAAAAACGTCATACAAGCCGCTGAATCCTAAGAGAAAAATGCGCGACGGCATTGTGATGCAGTTCCTGTGAATAGAGCGCCGGGGAACTTAGCATTTATTCAAAGGACTGAACGAGCAAACTCAATGCCCGACAGCAAACAAATGAGATGGGCGGATGACTACGGCAGGGATGTCAGGTCGGACGCGGAAAAACCGGACGCGGATGTCGCGTCGGATCTTCCAGCTGCAAATGATGCGGATGGCTGGCAACAGTATCGACGATGGATATCCAAAGCGCCTGCACCACGCGGACGTCGAGTCGGAGTTGATCCATCGGTGTATACCTGGAAGGGATATCGCAACTGGATCGACGAAGTTAAACGTAATTGGTCCAGGGATGAAAATAACGATTCCGGCTGACGACGAGTTGTCATTGATTATGTTTCATTACGCGCCGGCTATAAGTCGGCGTGTTTCGTTTGATGAACAAACCGATGTCATTACCAACGCGAAATCGGATTCGATTGAGCGCGATTACAAATCGGAACTGTGTCTTGTTTTTAGCGTTAATCGAAGTGAAGTTACGACTTCTAAATGAAGCTGTGACATGCCTCACGGAGCGGCTTGCAAGACGTGCCTATAGTCCGACTTTCTGACCATTGATTCGCGATCGTCACTGTATGCCAAGAAAGAACAACAAGACGGATTCGCCCGTCGTTTACCTGAAAAACGAATCGTCGCGACGGCGCTGGGAATTATTTCACAGGGCCATCGCGCACGCCAAGCGGTCGAATACTGCGGCGGTTCAGGAAACGGATATTCACTCGAGCGAAAGTGATGATTCCGGACCGCTGCTGTCCATAGTCCGCTAGGCAATATTTGTGGAACGACTGCTTCAGTATCTCGACGATCTCGATGATCTGTTTGCTGCGATCGGATTGCTGGCAGAAAGGATCAGGAGCGCGCTGTGGCTGCTTTTTTCGGCCGTGGTGATATTCGTTGTGGTGGCGGCCGGTATCCTGCTTGCACTGGCGGAACCACCGCTCGCGCTGGCAACGGCGATTATGCTGTTCGTAACGCTTCTCTACCGCTCCGTGACGGTGCCGGCCGGCCGCTTGCGCCGAATCTGACAAACTCTCTCCGCGCGCCCGCGTCTGGTACTTGAAAACGGCCGCCAAGGCCTTATCGTGTCTATCCGACTGGAGTCGTTTCACGCGGCTTCACAAAAAGACATGATTTTCAGGAGACCTCTGCGTGAGTAAAAAAACCGGCCGGGAGACTCTCGGGTTCCAGACCGAAGTGCGTCAGCTACTGCGGCTGATGGTTCACTCGCTCTACAGCAACAAGGAAATATTTCTGCGCGAGCTAATTTCGAACGCATCCGATGCAGCGGACAGGCTGCGATTCGAGGCACTCGCAGATGCGGAATTACTGAGTGGCGATCCCGACCTCGGTATTTGCGTTGATGTCGACAAGGACGCTAATACCATCACGGTCACCGACAATGGCATCGGCATGTCGAGGGCTGAATTGATCGAAAATCTGGGCACGATTGCCCGCTCGGGGACCGCCGATTTTCTTGAACAAATGACGGGCGACGATCAAAAAGATGCGAACCTCATCGGTCGGTTTGGCGTTGGTTTCTACTCGGCATTCATCGTGGCCGACAAGGTCGTCGTTGAGACGCGTCGCGCGGGGCTGTCAGAGCAGGAAGGCGTGCGTTGGGAGTCGGATGGTCAGGGCGAGTTCACAATCGAGAACGTAAAGAGTGAAAGTCGCGGCACTCGAGTGACGCTGCACCTGAAAGACGGCGAGTCCGAATTTTCCGAGGCGTATCGCCTTGAGAGCCTGATACGAAAATACTCTGATCACATCGCTTTTCCCGTCACGCTGGTCGATGGCAATGCGGACTCTGAGCCCAAGGTTGTCAATTCCGCGACGGCTCTCTGGAGGCGTTCGCGCAGCGACATTTCGGATGACGAATATAAGGAGTTCTATAAGCATCTTTCGCATGATTTCGCTGACCCCTTGTTGTGGAGCCACAACCGGGTCGAAGGCAAGCGCGAATACACCAGTCTGTTGTACGTGCCGTCCAGCGCGCCGTTTGACTTATGGAATCGAGAGGCGCCTCGAGGTTTGAAGCTTTACGTACAGCGCGTCTTCATAATGGACGATGCGGAGCAATTCCTGCCGCTGTATCTGCGTTTCGTCAAGGGGGTCGTCGATTCGTCAGACTTGCCGCTGAATATTTCCAGGGAACTCCTGCAGCAAAATGCAGATCTTGTCGCGATGCGAGGTGCATTGACAAAGCGGGTTCTCGACATGTTGGCCAGGCTGGCTACCAGTCATGCAGAGAACTATCAGAAATTCTGGGGTGAGTTCGGCCAGGTTCTCAAGGAAGGGCTCGTCGAAGATCATGCGAACAAGGAAAAACTGGCAAAGCTGATCCGGTTCGCGACGACGACCAGCGCCGGCGACAAGCAGGACCAGTCACTTGATGACTACCTGGCACGAGCCTGCAAAGATCAGGATAAGATTTACTACATCCTGGCGGACAGTCATGCTACGGCCGCATCGAGCCCACATCTTGAACAACTCCGGAACAAGAATATCGAAGTACTGCTGTTGACCGACCGCATCGACTCCTGGCTGGTGGAGAGTCTGACCGAATACGGCGGCAAAGCGTTCGCTGATGTCGCGCGCGCGCAGCTCAGCCTGCCGGACGGCGATGGCGAGAGCACACAGGATGCACTGAATAAGGAACACAGGCCGCTATTGAAGAAAATGAAAAAAGTTCTGCGAGACCGAATCGATGCCGTGAACATCAGTCGAAGGCTGGTCGACTCTCCTGCCTGCGTGGTCTCCGGCGACAATGAGCTGAATCGGGGCATGCGACGCATGCTTGAGGCCAGCGGGCAATCGTTGCCCGCTACCAAGCCGATTCTCGAAGTCAATATCGAGCATCCGCTTGTCGCGCGCCTGTCAGCGGAAGCGGACGACGATCGTTTTGCGGCGCTGTCGAATATCGTCCTCGATCACGCGTTGCTCGCGGAGGGCGCTCAGCTTGACAACCCGGCCGAATACGTCAGCCGTATGAATGAGTTGCTTGTCGAGCTTGATTCCGGTACCCGTGCAGGCTAAAAGAACTGCGAAGCCCAATCGATTCAGGCGCTGATATGAGCGACACAAAACCCTCGGACAAGGATCTCAGGGAAAAGCTTAGCGACGAGCAGTATCGGGTCACGCAAGAGAAAGGAACCGAGCGGGCGTTTGCGGGCCGGTTCGTTGATCACAAGGCAGACGGTACCTATAGCTGCGTATGCTGTGGTGTTCACTTGTTCAGTTCGGAGCACAAATTTGATTCCGGTTCCGGGTGGCCGAGTTTCTGGCTGCCGCTGGCTGGCGAAACTGTGGAGACGGTATCGGATACGAGTCACGGCATGACGCGCCAAGAGGTTATCTGCAGTCGTTGTGGTGCGCATCTCGGCCATGTTTTTGAAGACGGCCCGCAACCGAGTGGGCTTCGATATTGCATCAACTCGGCGTCGCTTGAATTTGAAGACGCCGATTGAGCTTTTTTGTGCAACATTCTTTACGTTACAGGCAGACAAACTATGACTCTCCGCCAATCCTTCCTGATCGTTACGGCGCTGCTGCTTGCAGTGGGCTGCTCGCAAGACACTGGTGAATCGCAAAGCGATGCCGCAGATTCCGTGCCCGGGCTGACGAAGACGACATTGCGCAAAGGCTACGGCCGTGTCGCCGTCGATGGGCACTCCGTCGAGGTACATTACACGGGCTGGTTATACGACCAGAATGCGGCCGATGAGCGCGGCGAGAAATTCGACAGTTCGGTCGATCGCAACGAGCGCTTTCATTTTGTGCTGGGTGCGGGACAAGTCATCAAGGGGTGGGATCAGGGCGTTGTCGGCATGCTTATCGGCGAGCTGCGGGAGCTGAAGATTGCGCCGGAATTGGCTTACGGCGAGCGCGACCTCGGTGTCATTCCACCTGGTTCCACGCTCATTTTCGAGATTCAACTGTTTGCGCTCGAAGGCGCAGAGTCATCGACTTCAGATTCGCCCTGAAGCGCGCTAGCGCGATACAGCGCGGTATTTGAATTCGATGCGCCGGTTCAGGCTGCGGCCACGCGGCGTCGAATTGTCGGCGATGGGAACAGACGAGCCCGCACCCGCGGCGGACAGGTGCCCGGGTTCGACGCCGGCTCTGACGAGATAGTTCTCAACCGCCTGTGCCCGAGCAAGGCTCAGGGATGTGTTGAACGCATCGTTGCCGGTTGCATCACTATGCCCTGTGATAGCTATTGTCGAGTCCCGGCAGTCGTGCGTAAAGTCGACGAGTCTGTCGAGTACGGCGTACGACGATGTCCGAATTTCGACACTCGACTGGCGGAACCCCACTGGCGTATGCACGATTTCCGCAAACATGCGGCTGCACAGCTCCAACGGCTTCGGCGCATCTTCTTGAATGATGACATCGACTGCCAGTACAAAGTCGGCCGGCAATGCGTCGCGCAGGCTGTCCAGGGCGTCCAGCCAGGCGCGGCCGTCTCCGGTGACACCTGTGATTTCAATTGTCGTGGAATTGACAACGGCCGTCGCAGAACGGGTCAGCGCAAGCGCCGCAAGGAGACGTGTTGTTGCCTGTTGCCAATAATCAGGCGGCAATACATGCGGCCAGTAGATGGTTTCACTGTCTGCATCGGCGAAGGATTCCGCGGCGATCTGCGCAAGTTGCTGCTCATGGTCCGCCGAAGCGGTATGGCCGGCGACAGATAACAGGCCGCGACGGTACATGACCGAGAACGTCGGGGGGCCGATGAATGCAATTCCGGTGGGGCTGATCTCACGATCCCCGCCGTCGCGCCCGATCGTGGCCGTGAGCAGAATGCCCAGGATTCCGAGTAAGACGATCAGGAGAATCCGCAGCCGACGCGACATCAGGTCCGGCAGTAAGCCTAGGGCTGTTCGCCCGTGTTCCGGTTGTGCAGGCTTCGTGCCTGCCCAACCCAGTCTTCGCGATCGATGCGCGAACGGAATCCCCGCAGGCGTTGCGCAATACGATCAATATCGTATTCGCTCATCTCGACAATCTGCGTGAACCGAAAAATGCCCAATTCATTCAGGGTCTTTTCAATGGCTGGGCCGATTCCCTTGATCATCTTGAGGTCATCGCGCGATCCACGATCCGCTTTGTCCGGGCCGGCCTCGTCGGGTGCCTCATTTCGGTCTTCGTTGGCCGCTGCCATCTGCCGCAGATCGCCGTCGGAGAGGCCACCATCATCCAAAGAATTGTCGTCTGCCTCGAATTGCGCGTCGACCGGATCATTGGAGGCGCCGAGTCCATCCGACAGGGCGCCCGGGTCAACAGGCTCGATATGCGTCTGGTCGGAATCGATCATGCCCTCGAGCGCGCTGAGACGCTCTTTTGCATCCGACAGTTCGGACTCGAGCGAGTTCGCTTCTTCGTCGCGAATTCGAAATCGTTCAATGAGAGGCGGCAGCCGACTTTGCCAGCTTTCCAGTTCTCGACTCAGCTTGAAAATCTTGTCGTCCTTTTCCTTGAGTACGTTTTTCGCTGAAGCACCGTCGACGTCGCGGCTGCGGATGTTTTTTTGCAAGCGGTCCCGCTGCGCGACCGCAACTTCAAGTTTGCCGCGGAAATCCTTGATCTCCCGCTGCAGCTCGTCGCGACGCTCAAACGTTTCTTTGAGCGCCTCCGACAATTCGCGTGCGCGCATCGTGGCATCTTTGCCGGAAGCCTGAAACTGGTTCACTTGCGCCATCAGATTCTTGTTCTGTTCTGCGAGCCGCCCGTGTTCGTTGCGCTGCGCCTCCAGCTGTTCCTGCCAGCCTTTGTTAACCGCGATTTTCTCCTGCGCGCAACGATTACCCCGGATGATCCAGCCGACCACCAGGCCGATGATGATCGACAGTGCCAAAAACACTATTTGAATCATTGTAATTTCAGGCATGGCTCTCTTCCGGGTGTCGCCGTCGTGCTCAGGAAGCCAGTGGCATTCGATCCATATCGCCAACGACGTCCCGGATCTGGCGAACTGCCCAGTCGATTTCGGTGTCGCTGATGACTAACGGAGGCGCCAGCCGCACGACCGTTTCATGAGTTTCCTTGCTTAACAGGCCCCGGGTCATCAATGCCTCGCAGAAAGTGCGCGCACTACCGAGGGAAGGGTCGAGTTCGATGCCGATGAACAATCCGCGGCCGCGAACGTCTTTGATCAACGGGCTGTCGATATCACCGAGGCAGGAGAGCAGGTAAGTGCCCAGCCTGGCGCTTCGACCAGGCAGGTCTTCGTCGATCAGAATGTTCAGCGCTTCAAGACCGACGGCGGCAGCCAATGGGTTACCGCCGAACGTGCTGCCATGATCGCCCGGAGTAAAGACGTTCATCACTTCAAGACGCGCGAGAAACATCGACACCGGTAAAATTCCGCCGCCGAGGGCCTTGCCGAGAATCAAGCCGTCCGGATGCACGTCTTCGTGTTCACAGGCCAGGAATTTTCCGGTTCGGCCGAGCCCGGTCTGAACCTCATCCGCGATCAGTAAAACATTGTGCTTGTGGCACAGTTGTTCGGCCGCCTTGAGGTAGCCGGCCGGCGGGACGACGATGCCGCCTTCGCCCTGGATCGGCTCGACCAGAAACGCCGCCGTATTTTCATTGATGGCGTCTTCGAGTGCCGCGATGTTGCCATACTCGACAACACGGAAACCTGGCGGAAATGGCCCGAACCCGCTTTGGAACTGTGGCTCGTCCGACATCGCGACGATAGCGATGGTGCGGCCGTGAAAATTGCCGGCACAGGTAATGATCTCGGCTTTATCCCTGGTGACCCCTTTGATCGTATAGGCCCACTTGCGCGCTGCCTTGAGCGCGGTCTCGACGGCCTCAGCGCCGGTATTCATCGGCAATGCCATGTCCTGCCCGGTGAGATCGCATATGCGTTGCAGGAACGGACCCAGTTTGTCGGTATGATACGCGCGCGATACGATAGTGAGTTGCGCAACCTGTTCCTGCACGACGCGGACGAGACGAGGATGCGCATGGCCATGACTGACGGCGGAATAGGCGCTCATCATGTCGAGATATTTTTTGCCGGCATCGTCCCAGACATGGACGCCCTCGCCACGAGTGAGCACCACAGGCAGCGGATGGTAATTGCGCGCACAGAAGCGCTCCTCGAGATCAATGTGGCGGTTCATCTATACACCTGCGAACACCGGGCCGGCGAACTGCCCGGGCGGCCAAAAGTTCCATAAGGTCATAATTTTACAGCAATAACGGCCAAGCAAGCCAGCCGCAATTGTGGCGCCAGGCGTGCCATGCTTCCGCCGGGCCGGCGCAGGCGGTACCTTTGTCAGCATTCGCGGCGCTTACCGGGCGCGCTGCGCGCGGTTGTAAGGCGTATGTCGAAAGCACCAAGCTCCGAAAAACTGTTCATCGGCGGACCTGCGGGCCGGCTCGAGGCGATCATCGAGTCGCCGGCCGATGGCGCGCCTGTCGGCAATGTAGTGGTGTGCCATCCGCACCCCCAATATGGCGGCACAATGCACAACAAGGTGGCACACACGTTAGCGAGAGCATTCGTCCGTCTCGATTTCAGCGTCCTGCGATTCAATTTCCGCGGCACCGGGGCGAGTGAGGGTCATTACGACGAGGGTATTGGTGAACTCGATGACGCCTCGGCAGCGATTGCATGGCTGCAGCAGCACAATTCAGCCCACTTGCTGTGGCTGGCCGGCTTTTCATTCGGTGCCGCGATTGCTGTCAGGGCTGCCGCATGCCGTCAGGTCAGCGGGCTGATCAGTGTCGCGCCGGCCGCCTCGCGACTTGCGACGAACCTTGTGTCGCAACCGCAGTGCCCGTGGCTCATCGTGCAGGGCGACGAGGACGAGCTCGTGGATGTCGACGATACGATCGAGTGGGTCAATACTCTCGATCCCGGTCCCGAACTGCTGATTTTTCCCGGCGGTGAGCACTTCTTTCACGGCAGGCTTATCGAGCTGCGCGAGTCCGTGATGCGATTTGTCCGCAATGAACTGCCATCGTCTGATTGACGGACTTTTGGCAAAAAAAAGCCGGGGCACGCCCCGGCTTTCCTGAAATCAATTTCTCGCAAACTTCAGACCATATCTTTGAGGCCTTTCAATGCCGATACCTTAACGACCTTTGACGCCGGCTTGGCTTTGAACATCATTTCCTCTCCCGTGAACGGGTTGATGCCCAGGCGTGCCTTTCTCGCGGGCTTTTTCACGACGCGCATCTTCAAGAGACCGGGAATGGCGAAAAACCCCGATCCGCCACGACCGCTCAGGCTCTTTTCGATTTGAGCGTGCAGTGAATCAAAAACTGCGGCGACGTCTTTACGAGTCAGTCCGGTGTCATCGACAATCGTCGCATAGATTTCCGCCTTGGTAGGTGGCTTCCTGGTATCAGCGGCCATGAAAAAGTAACTCCTCAAAAAAACGAAAAGCGGGCAGAGCCCGCGACCGAAAGCAGCGCGACGATAGCACATGTGTTCGGCTCAGGTAAGCCAATTAAATTCGAACAGCGGGAATTTTCTGCTGAGTATTTCGGCGCGCCGATACTCGAGCATCACTTCGACATGAGTATCGTTTTTTCGTTTCCGGCGCAGCGCAGCCGTGTGCCGCGGCGAAGAAGCGTTGACATCAATCCGTATAGAATTGCCGCTTGAAGCGAATTTCGGACGACGTGTCTTCGCCGTCCGGCGTGACGCTGATGTCGAAAATCAGCGTTTCGCGATTCGCGACTGCGACTTCGCCGATATAGTAGATCGCCTCTTGTTCGACGATACGCCGCATCGTGACATTCTTGAGCTGGCCGGTAAGGTTGACCGTCTTGACGGTCACATCGGCATTCACGGCCAGATTGTCCGACGCCGTGAGTACGGAAACATTGAGCATTGCGCGATTCTTGCTTCTCACGATGTTGTAGGCGCGTGCGACTTCCGGCGGCAACTGGTCGGTGGATTGTGCGCTGAAGTGAATGACGTGATTGCCGATATTGACCATCGTTGCGCCGGCCGGCTGTGCTTTCGGTACTGTGGCGTTTTCGCCAGGGCCCCCGCAGGCACTCAGAAGGCCGAGCAGTAACAATGCCATCGATATTCTTGTGCTGACCATGATTATTGTCTCCACCGTTCGCCGCACGGCCATACGTTCGCTACGGACTTCCCGCTCGTTACCGGTATCAGCACTATAAACCATTTGCGCTTCCCGGCGCACCAGCCGGTGTCGCGCGATGTCGTTGCAAATGCCGTGGCGCCCGGCGAATATTCAGCGTGTCGGATACGGTTATTGCCGCGCGATCAGGCGGCGCTTTCATCGCCCTGCGTCAAATTGCCAGTGGTCGAAAGCCGCCGATCAGGATCGTCGCGGCCATCATCAGGATGATGGCGAAAAGCGGCGAAATATCCAGACCTCCCATGGGCGGCATGCGGCGCCGAAACGGCTGCAGTATCGGTTCGGTCAGTGTCGTAATGATTGCGATGGCGGGATTGTAGGCGCCTTGAGCGACCCAGCTCAGGATGATCTTGACGACGATCGCAAACATGAACAGATTCAGCGTCAGCAGCACGAGATCCACAATCGAAGTCAGCGCGATCGCCGCGATGCCGGCCGTCCGGCCATTGATCAGCAGGAGCAGCAGTATGGTCAGGTATTGAATGGCGAACGCGACCAGCAGCGTGGCCGAATCCAGCCGTCCGATCGCGGGAATAATCCGGCGCAATGGGACGACGAGCGGAGAAGTCAGACGCAGGATGGCTTGCGCCAGTGGGTTTCGAAAATCAGCCTTGAGCCAGGGCAGCCAAAAGCGCAACACGAGGACCAGCAAATAGAGTCGTGCAAGCGCACCAATGATGAACGAGATCGCACCTGAAACGTTGGTGGGCATTTTCTAGACCTGATTCGCGTGTGCCTGATCGGCCATAGTGACGGCCCTTTGCCTGGCCGCCGTTATCGCGGAGGCAAAGATATCACGAACACTGTCGGCCTCGAGGCTATCAAGCGCTGCAGCCGTGGTGCCTCCGGGCGATCGGACGCGATCAATCAGGTTTTTCATGGGTTCGTTTTCCCGGTCCGCAAGGATCGACGCTCCTTTGGCGGTCTCAATGGCGAGCGTTTGAGCGGTCGCTGCATCGAGACCGAGCCGTATCCCGGCATCGATGAGCATGTCGATCAGCAGGAAGAAATAGGCGGGACCACTGCCCGAAATAGCCGTGATCGTGTCGATGTCGGCTTCCGTCGAGACCTGCACGACCTTGCCGATGGCCGCGATGATTTCGGTCGCCAGCGCTCGCTGCGTATCGCTTGTCTGCTCATTGGCGTACAGGCCCGATACGCCCTTGCGTATCAGTGCCGGCTGATTCGGCATGACGCGGACAACGGCGATATTTCCGCCGAGCCAGGACTCGATGTCGTGGCTGCGAACGCCCGCCGCGATTGAAATGACGACCGGCCTTGATTGTTGCACGGTTGTCGCAAGCTCTCGACACACTTGCGGTAAGACCTGTGGCTTCACCGCGAGCACGATCTGACCGGCCTTGCCTGCGACGGCGTCGTTACGCCTGGTAATCATGCAGCCCGGAAGCTCGTGCTGCAGAACCTTGCGCCGGGCGGCGGCAGGCTCCGATATCAGCAGGTCGCAAGGAGGGAAACCACTGTCGATAAGGCCGCCAGCAATTGCTCGTGTCATGTTGCCGCCACCGACAAAGGCGACTTTATTGTTGCTCATCCGCCAGGGACCTCTGATTGATTATTTCGTGGCTGCGTTGCGTGCCCGGTTGCGCCGGGACACGGCGCGGTTCGACGGCAATGGCCGTGGTCCTTGCCGAGGGCTGCCACACAGTATCGGCGCAACTGGGTACGCAACCCATTGGTACACTAGCACTTCTGTCGGGCCGGGGCGGATCGTCCAAATAATCAATCAGAGGTCCCTGGTGTCCTGATCGGGTTAGTTGGCATGATTTCAGAGTCAGTCGGGCCGGGGGCCGAACACGGCGGTACCGATACGCACAATCGTCGCACCTTCCCAGATCGCCGCACGATAGTCGCCGCTCATTCCCATTGACAGGGAATCCATCGCAATGCCGTTTTCGGCCAGGGACTCCTTCAATACCCGCAGGCGGGCAAAGGGCACCCGCTGCTTGTCGAAGTCCTCACATAAGGCAGGGAGGCACATCAGCCCGCGTAACTTGAGGCGCGGCAACTTCACGCACGCAGCCGCCAGTTCCGGCAAAGCGTCGGCGCGTACTCCGGACTTTTCGGGTTCGTCGTCGATGTTGACCTGCAGGCACACATTCAGATCGCCGAGTTCGTCGGGACGGTGTCGGCTCAGGCGCTCGGCAGTCTTGAGCCGGTCGAGCGTATGAATCCAATCGAAATTCTCGGCGACCGCCCGGGTCTTGTTCGTTTGCAGGTGTCCGATAAAGTGCCACACAAGGTGTTTTTGGGGCAGTTTTTCGATCCGTTCGAGCCCCTCCTGGACAAAATTCTCGCCAAAATCCCGCTGGCCTGCGGCAACAGCGTCGGCAACCCGCTGCAGCGGCTGCTTCTTGCTGACCGCGAGCAATCGTATGCTGCCCGGATCGCGCTTCGCCTCGAGTGCCGCTTTCGTCAGCAAATCGTGGATTTTCCCCAAGTTTTCCGTGACTCTAATCACGTTTTAGTCCGGTTGCTTCGCTATACTAGGCTTCGATCAAGGCCGGGTTATGGTAAGTCCGGCCATCTAAATCAGAAGGAGAAGCATGGCCGTCGACGTTGCCCAACTACTGTCGTTCGCCGTGAAGAACAACGCATCCGACCTGCACTTGTCCGGTGGTGTCCCGCCGATGATTCGCGTTGATGGTGACATCAAGCGCATCAATATGCCGGCGCTGACACACAAAGATGTGAACAGCATGGTGTACGACATCATGAATGACAAGCAGCGCAAGGATTATGAGGAGTTTCTGGAAACGGATTTTTCTTTTGAGATTCCGAAGCTGGCTCGTTTTCGCGTCAATGCGTTCAATCAGAATCGCGGCTCGGCCGCAGTCTTCAGAACGATTCCCTCGGAAATTCTTACGCTCGATGATCTCGGCGCCCCGCCGATATTCAAAGACATATGTATGCACCCTCGCGGCATGGTGCTGGTGACGGGTCCGACCGGTTCGGGCAAGTCAACGACGCTTGCCGCGATGGTCGATTACATCAACGAGAACAAGCCCGACCATATCCTCACGATCGAAGATCCCATCGAATTCGTTCATGAGTCGAAGAAGTGCCTGATAAACCAGCGTGAGGTGCACCGCGACACCCTGGGTTTCAACGAGGCGCTGCGCTCCGCGCTGCGCGAAGATCCCGACGTCATCATGGTCGGCGAGCTTCGTGACCTCGAAACCATTCGCCTGGCGCTGACGGCCGCGGAAACCGGTCACCTCGTCTTCGGTACTCTGCACACGAGTTCGGCAGCGAAAACCATCGACCGTATTGTCGACGTTTTTCCTGCAGCCGAGAAAGACATGGTCCGAGCGATGCTGTCGGAGTCCCTGCGTGCAGTTATCTCGCAGACTCTGTTGAAGAGAATTGGCGGAGGGCGCATTGCCGCGCATGAAATCATGATCGGCACGCCGGCGATTCGAAATTTGATTCGTGAAGGCAAGATTGCACAGATGTATTCGGCCATCCAGACCGGCCAGGGGTTGGGCATGCAGACGCTGGATCAAAATCTTTCCGAATTGATGCAAAAGGGCTTGATCAACAAGGAAGAAGCGCGCTACAGGGCTGTGAACAAGGAGAACTTCTAGAAACGCACCGGCCAGGTCGTTGCGACGGGAAAATCAATTATGGAACGCGAACAAGCAGTGCGATTGACCCAGAACCTTCTGCGCAAGATGGTCGAGCGGAACGGATCTGACCTGTTTCTCACGCGCGGGTTTCCGCCCGCCATCAAGGTTGACGGCACGATTCACAAAGCGACGGACACGGCGCTGACGGAAGATCAGGCGGCGATGATGGTGCGGTCGATCATGAACGACAAGCAGATCAAGGAATTCGACGCGACCAAGGAATGCAACTTCGCAATTTCGCCGGAAGGAATCGGGCGGTTTCGCGTCAGTGCGTTCATTCAGCAGGGCTATGTCGGAGCGGTCCTGAGAACGATTACGACCGATATTCCCACAATCGAGGAGCTCAATCTGCCGCCGATTCTCAAAGACATTGTCATGAACAAACGCGGCCTCGTTATTGTCGTCGGCGGCACCGGCTCGGGTAAGTCGACAACGCTCGCTGCGATGATTGGTCATCGCAATGCCAATTCTCGAGGGCACATTGTGTCGATCGAGGATCCGGTCGAATACGTGCATCCGCACGACGGATGCGTAATCACGCAACGTGAGGTTGGCGTCGATACCGAATCCTGGCATGTGGCCCTCAAGAACACGCTGCGCCAGGCCCCCGATGTGATAATGATCGGTGAGATTCGCGACCGCGATACCATGGAATACGGCATTCAGTTTTCCGAAACAGGGCACCTGTGCCTGGCAACATTGCACGCCAACAGCGCCAACCAGGCGCTTGACCGCATCATCAACTTCTTTCCCGATGAGCGGCGCCAGCAACTGCTGATGGACTTGTCGTTGAATACGAAGGCATTTATCTCGCAACGGCTGGTTCCGCGAGAAGGTGGTGTCGGACGCATCGCGGCAATGGAAATTATGCTGGCCACGCCACTGGTTCAGGAACTGATCTTTAAGGGCAAGGTGGGGGAACTCAAGGAGATTATGGCCAAGTCGACCCGCCTGGGCATGCAGACCTTCGATCAGTCGCTGTTCTCCCTGTATGAGGAAGGCACGATCTCGTACGAAGAGGCGATGCGCAACGCCGACTCGAAGAACGAGTTGCGACTGCGCGTCAAGCTCGAAAGCAAGCGCGACACGGCAGTGTCGGACGATCACACGGGGAGTCTGAAAATAATGGAAGAGGATCACGCCCAGCAGTTCTGAGCTGCTCATCACGGACGAAGGAAACCATGAACGTAAAGCCCCTGTTCAAGCTGATGGTGGAAAAGAAGGCATCCGACCTTTTCTTTGCGCCATATACACCGGCAAAGATAAAAATTGAAGGCAAGATCATGCCGGTCAACAAGCTCGAAATGACGCCGAAGATGGTCAAACAGGCGGCGCTCGAACTCATGGATGAAGATCAACTCGAATATTTTAACCGTGAGCTCGAAATCGACTTCGCGATTTCCGAACAAGGGCTCGGGCGATTCCGTGTGTGTGTATTCCATCAGCGCGGCAACGTAGCGATGGTATTGCGGTACATCACTTCGGATTTACCGTCGCTCGACGAACTCGGCATGCCGCAGCAGCTCAAAGAGCTCGTGATGTTGCGTCGCGGGTTGATCCTGATGGTCGGAGCGACTGGCGCCGGCAAGTCGACAACATTGGCGGCGATGATCAATCACCGTAACGAAAAGACGTCGTCACATATCATAACGATCGAAGATCCAATTGAGTTTCTGCATCCGAACAAGCAATCGATCGTTAATCAACGCGAAATCGGGTTGGACACGAAATCCTATGCGCGAGCTTTGAAGAGCGCAGTGCGCGCCGCGCCGGACGTCATCCAGATCGGCGAGATTCGCGACCGTGAATCGATGCAGTCGGCACTCGACATGGCTGGTACCGGCCACCTGGTCATGGCGACATTGCATTCCAATAACGCCGCTGAAACGCTCGATCGCATCATCAATATGTTTCCGCAGCCGCAGCACACGCAGGTGTTCATGGACCTGGCGCATTATCTGCGCGCAATCCTTTCGCAGCGCCTGGTTCGGGGGCGCAACGGCAAGCGTATTGCCGCCGTCGAACTGATGCTGAACACGCCGCATATCAAGGACCTGATCATGAAGGGCGATATCGCGGGTGTGAAAGAGGCGCATGCCGAAAGCGGCGAGCAGGGCATGCAGAATTTCGACGACGCGCTGCTCGATCTGTACAAGGCCGGCACGATCACGCTCGAAGAAGCGATGTCGCATGCCGATTCACGCGCCAATCTCGAAGCCAAAGTCAACTTCGGCGGCTAGAAGCACGCAACCACCCCAGTCCACTCCCCCCACCCCCAATGCTCCCTGACGCGCACGACCCGGCACGACGACGCGCTGCCGCGAATGCGTTCTCGCTCAATCTCCCTCGGTCGAATCGGGCTCCGCTGGCTTTGGCGTCCTGCGTCGCTGCGCTGCGCACGACGCTTGAACGCATTCCCGACATCACGCTCGTCCGGCCAAGACGCGTTCAAGGCGCGATTTGGCGTGTTTGTCGGCGAGACCTAAAGCGAGCGGCATACAACGAAGTGCATTGACTTTCGCCATGTTGGCGCTTGCTATCAACGCGAGCAGTCCGCCGACGAATACGCCGAAGCGTGCCGATCTGCGGATGCCGCGCGCGTTTGGGGGTGTTGGGGGTAGAGGGGTCAGGAGTCCCAGATGACCGTGGCGGCGTCGAAGACCGGGCCGTCGACGCAGACGCGTTTCATGGCGGGACCGTCGGGAGTATCGACAAGCACCGTGCAGCCCGCGCAGCCTCCGACCGCGCAAGCCATGAATTCCTCGAGCGAGACCTGGCATGGCACACCGTAGCTTTGTGCCATGTCGGCGACTGCCTTTAACATCGGCGTCGGGCCACAGGCGAATATCCCGGTCCTGGCCAGTTCCCCGGCATCGAGGTTTGCGAGCCAACGGTCCGCGAGTTCGGTGACATACCCGCGATAGCAGCCATCGAACCCGGCCAGACTTGCGAGGCGGCTCGGTACGTTCCAGTCGTCCATCAGCGCCATCGAGCTCGTAACGTCGTCGTCAATTCCCGGCACAGGCAAATCCGCCCTGCCGACCGCAAACGGAAACGGAATCTCCGAGCCGAGAACAGCGACAGGCCGCCACCCCGAGCCGTCTTTTCGCAACGAGTCCGCGAGGAATACCATTGGCGGAATGCCGAGGCCGCCGCCGATCAGGAGCGTGTTCGGCCGCTCGGGCGCGGGCCGAAAGGGCCGACCAATCGGGCCAAGCACACTGACGATGTCGCCGGGAACCTTTTTTGCCAGGAGATCCAACCCGCCGCCGAGCACCTTGTAAAGTACCTCGATGCTGTCATCCACGACGCGCATGATCGACAACGGCCGGCGCATCGGCAGCGTCTCATCACAACTCACGTGCACGAAACTGCCTGGTTCGGCGGCTACAGCGCATCTCGGCGCACGAATACGCGTGACGTATTGGTCCGCGGGCAAGGCTTCACAAGCCAATACCTCGCCGTCTTCGACGCAGATGGTGTTGCGGTTTCGTTGCGCATGCTTTTGCGCCGTACTGGTCAACGGCTCTGCAGCGATTTGCTGACACGTGCGAGGACGGCCATGCGAACGGCGACGCCGTTCGTGACCTGCTCGGTTATTACCGATGCCGGGCCATCGGCAACGGCGGCCTCGATTTCGACGCCGCGATTCATGGGCCCCGGATGCATTACGATCGCATCGGGTTTCGCGCGTTTCATGCGCGCCAGGCTGACTCCGAAATCGGCGAAGTACTCATCGGGGTCCGGAATGCAGTCGAGATTGCCAATGCGTTCGCGTTGAATTCGCAGCGCCATGACGACATCGGCGTCGCATAGCCCTTCATCGAGATTGTCGACGATCGTGGCGAACGGCATTTCGTCTGCATCGGGTGCCATCGCCGGCGGAGAGACCAGCCGCAACTCACCGACACCCAGCGTGTGGAGGCCCTGCGCAGCCGAGCGCGCGACACGCGAATGGGCGACATCACCCACGATGGCCACAATCAGATTCTCGAAGCCGCCCTTGTGCTGCCGAATAGTCAGCAGATCGAGCAGCCCTTGTGTCGGATGTGAGACGTCGGCCTCGCCGGCATTGAGGATGCTGACATGTTCGCTGACGTGCCGGGCGATATACAGGGGGACTCCGGCACTCGCGTCCCGCACGACCATGATATCGACTCGCATTGCCTCGATCGTTTGAATTGTGTCGAGAATGCTTTCGCCCTTCCTGCGCGACGATGTGTTGACGTCGAGGTTCAGGACATCGGCGCCAAGGCGCTTGCTCGCAAGATCAAACGAGGCCCGTGTGCGCGTGCTTGGCTCGAAAAACAGGTTTGCGATCGTGCGCCCGGCGAGTGCGCGACTGCGCACGGGCATTGCACCCGGAGGGCCAAGGTAGCGCACAGCGTCGTCGAGTATATCGATGAGCAATGACTTTTCGAGGCCCTTGAGGGTCAGCAGGTGCCGCAGTCTGCCCACATCATCCAGTTGCAGGCTGACGTGGGTTTCGGTGTCGAAAACAGGTTCAGGCGATGGCATGGCGGGGCAAGTTTACGGGCATCGCGTTGTGCATGCTATTCGCGACAGGACAGATATCGCTCGGCGATGAAAACGGCCGCTGCACTGTCGATCGTTTCTTTGGAGATTCGCCCGCGAGTGCCTGCCTGACGCGCGTGCTTGAGCGCCTGCTCGGCCTCGATCGACGTATAACGTTCGTCAACCGTCTCTATTGGCAGTTCGTGGCGGCCAAGCTCGGCAATGAAAACGTCGACGGCGGCGGCGATGTCGCCGCGGCGGCCGTCGGTGTGCAGAGGCATGCCGACGACGATTGTCGCGGGCCGCCATTCGTCAATGATTGCCGCGATTTTGTGATGGTCAACGCCTGCGTCGCTGTTGCCGACAACGCCGATGGGCGTCGCTGAGCGCGTCACACTCTGACCGATCGCGACCCCGATCCGGCGCAGGCCGAAGTCGAAAGCGATGATCGTCTCCGGCGCGCGGCTTTCAGGCGTGTCCGGCATCGGGCGAAATTCGGCTGATGTCGATGCCGAGCGTGCGCGCTGCCGCGGACCAGCGATCCGGGAATGGCAGGTCGAAGACGATATTCGACGTTGCAGGTACATTGAGCCAGGAGTTTGCGAGCATCTCTTCTTCCAGCTGCCCCGCCTCCCAGCCTGCATAACCTAACGCGACCAGCGATTTCTCCGGCCCGTGGCCCGTCGCCATGGCGTCGATGACGTCGCGTGACAGGGTCAGGTGGATGTCGCCGGAGACGGCAAGCGAGTTTGCGAACGAGGGGCCGGGTTTGTGCAGGACAAAGCCGCGTTCAGGGCCGACCGGCCCGCCCATCAATACCGGGTCTTTCGAGATGAGGGAATCGGCGCCGTCGACGTCCAATTGCCGGAAGAGGCCGCCGAGATTCAATGCCAGTGGGCGATTGATGACAATGCCGAGTGCCCCCTGATCGTTATGCTCGCATATCAGGGTTACAGTGCTGTTGAAGTTCGGGTCCGCCATGCCCGGCATCGCAATCAGCAGTTGATTGGTCAGCAAACCAGTGTCTTCCATGCTTGCAGTATCGGCTCTCGCGGTGTTAGGTACAACCGCAAGAGTGGATCGGGCTGACTATCGTTGCGTGACACTCGCTGTCGATGGCACGAGATTTTCGCTGAATAGCCACTTGTACGCGAAACGCAATCTATCGTACTCCGCCCGGATTTCCGGCGGGAACGGGTCAAACGGCGATGCGTGTCGCAGGATGTCGAGCGCAGCCTGGTCGAGGACTCTTGAGCCGCTCGACTTGCGGATAATGACCTCAGCAAGCTGACCTGATGCGTCGATGCTGACCTCGAGCGTCGGGCTGCCTGTCAGGTCCTCGAGCGGGCCCAATTCGGGGAAGTATTCGATGCCGACAGCCTCGATACGGCGCTTCCAGGTATCCAGATAGGCGGCAATCGTCGACTCCCGGGTGTCGGCGCTGATAATCAGCTGACGCGGGTCATCGTCATGAATCATCAGCGTCGCCTGCTCCTCCTGTGGCAGCGGCAATGTGATTTCGAGGCCCGATTCCAGCGCCATCGCTGTGCTGTCGTCGGGCTGCGGCTCGGTGCGCGGGTCGTCATTGACCTTGTGCTCCTGCTCCATCCGGGTCGCCAGCAACTGATCGGCCGACCGCTCGTGCGACGTTGACTCGACCGCGTTTTTGCCGTCTTCGGTGCCGATATTGTCGACCGGTGCAGTGCTCTGCAGTGGTGCGGATGGGCGAACCTGCTCGCTGGTATTGCCGCCGCCTTGCTGGCTTGCCTGCGCCAGGTATTCGGCGCGGTCCGGACGGTCAATGCGCTGGTCAGGATCGGCGACAATCGTAACTTCCAGGGATATCGGCGCGGCGAATTCGTCGCTCAAAGCGGCATTGAAAGTCACGCCGATTATCAGGATGCCGTGAATCAATGCCGAGAGAAACAACATCGCCGGGAGCCGGTCGGGTGCCGGTTCTGATACGAGGCGTAATTCGTCGATCGAATTCGTATTCAGGGCTATGTCGGCCATAGTCTAAAGGGGCAAGCTTGCGCGAATGATCCGCTATTTCTGTCAGTTAAACAAGGGCTTATATGCAATGGAGTGTAGCCGCTCACGCGTCCCGCCGGTGAGACGGCGGTCACTGATCGAGTGTAATCGTTCACGCAGGCGGCGGGTGACATGGCCGTCACTGACGAAGTGCAATCGCGCACGCATCCCGCTGGTCAGGTGTATGTCACCGGATGCATCGATCAGGAGTGCATAGTCGATGTCGAGCGCCTTGCAGAGGGCATCAAATTCGTCGGCACCGCCGACCATCATTGCGGTTGCGGCAGCATCAGCGAGCAGCGCATCTTCGTGAACCACCGTGACTGACACGGTATGAGTCACCGGAAAACCCGACGACGGGTCCAGAATGTGCGTGTAACGGCGGTCGCCGATTTCCACGAAGCGCTCGTAGTTGCCGGATGTCACGATGGTTTCGCCGCTGGCGGCGTCGAGGAACGCGATCGGGCTGTCCGCGGTCGGCGCACGAATGCCGACCCGTGCGCGCCGCTCGTGCACGTTGCCGATCACGGTCAGATCACCGCCCAGGTTGATGATTGCGTTGTTGATGCCCTGTTGCCGGAGGAGTGCAATGCCGTCATCGAGCAGCGCACCCTTGGCAATGCCACCGAGGTCTATTTTCACCGACGTCGACTCGCTGCTGACGCGATTTCCATCCCACAGGAGGCGCCTGGCTCCCGGTTGCTGCGCGAGCAGCGCAGCAATATCGGCATAGGAGGGTATCGCGTCGGGCGAATTGCTCAAGTCGTCGAGGCCCCAGAGTTCGGTCAACAGACCCAGGCCCGCGTTGAAACGGCCGTTCGACGCGGCTTCGATTTCTGCCGCACGCCTTATCACGTCGGCGAGCCGCGCAGACACCGCAATTTTCGACCCGCTCGCGATCGCGGCATTGATTGACTGCAATTCACCGGGTGCCCACGGATACCAGTGGTGTCCGGCGTCCGCGTAATACGATTCCAGCAGTTCCGCGGCGACGCTTGCCTGCTGCGGCGTTACAGCGTAGAGAGTCAGCGACACATCGGTGCCGAGCGCAAAAAATTCGTAGCGGATGTCGTTCGGCTGCGGCGAGCAGGCGGCACAAAAAAGCGCAAGACTCAAGACGTAGCCAGGCAACCTCCGCAATAAATTGATCAGCGCTCCCCTGATTTCAGCCTGGTTTGGCTAAGCCAGCTCTGCATCGATTGCGTCGAACAGCAGGCCGGCGATATTCAGACCGAATTGCCGATCAATCTCGCGTATGCCGGTCGGGCTTGTTACGTTCACCTCGGTGAGGTAGTCACCAATGATATCGATGCCGGCGAAAATGACGCCATGCTCTCGCAGCCGTGGACCGACCACATCACAAATTTGGCGGTCACGTTCTGACAGGGGTTGACCCTTGCCAACCGCGCCCGTGACGAGATTGCCACGATTATCGCCGGCAGGCGGAATTCGAGCGAGAGCGTAGGGTACTGCTTCGCCGTTAATGAGCAAGATGCGTTTGTCGCCTTGCTCGATTTCGGGGATGTATGCCTGCGCCATTGCGAATTTCCGGCCGAAATCGGTCAGCGTCTCAAAAATCACATTGGCGTTCTTATCCCCCTTCCTGACGACAAAAATCGATCGGCCGCCCATGCCGTCAAGCGGTTTGACGACGATCTGTCGCAGATCTTCGAGAAAGGATCGCAAGTCGTCCATGGAGCGCGTGATCAGGGATTGCGGTGTGCAGTCCGGAAACCACGCTGTGTAGGCCTTTTCGTTCATGTCGCGCAGAGCTTGCGGGCGATTGACAACGAGTGCGCCGGCGTCCGCTGCCCGGTCGAGAATATACGTCGTATAGATGTACTCCATGTCGAATGGGGGATCCTTGCGCATAAGGATGACATCCAGATCGCCCAGCTTGAGCTCGCTCTCTTCCGCGATTTCGTACCACGAGTCAACGTCGTCGCGAACCCGCAGTCTGCGGCCGCGGCCGACGGCTTCACCCGAGCAAAGCCTGAGGTCAGCCTGTTCGAAATAATGAATCTCGGCGTTGCGCCGCTCGGCCTCGAGCAACATCGCAAGAGAACTGTCTTTCTTCGGCGTGATCGATTCGATGGGATCCATCACGATGCCAACGGAGAGCGGACTGTTTGCCATCGTTCGTGCCGGTTTCTTTCCTGGTCAGGTAGCGCACGACTATACAGTGAGGCGACGTCCCGAAGTACTGGCGGCGACGCGTTCCGGCGGCAGGCGCCGATCACTTCGGCGCCTGCCCGAGCGCGTTGTTCACGTCCGTCAATGCAATTGCAAGCCACGGTTTTCCGGACGATTCTGGCGTCTGTGGCGGGCGTCGTAGCGGGACTTATGTCAATATGGTACAAGTCGCTCTTGTTGACGGATCCACGGTGATGCGCCGCTCTGAATCGGTCGTCAGGGAAGTGGAACAACCAATCGCCAGGATCAACGATCGCGAGGAAATCCGGTGTCTAGCAGTGCATCTCGAAGTCTGAATGGCCTCAAGATTCTCGTCGTGGACGATAGCAAGACGATACGCCGAACGGCCGAGACGCTGCTGACGAAGGAAGGCTGTCAGGTCTTCACCGCAATCGACGGTTTCGATGCGTTATCAAAAATCGCGGATCACCACCCGGACCTGATATTTGTGGATATCATGATGCCCCGTCTCGACGGCTATGAGACGTGCTCACTGATCAAGCACAACAAGATTTTCAAGTCAACGCCGGTCATCATGTTGTCGAGCAAGGATGGCTTGTTCGACAGGGCGCGCGGTCGACTTGTCGGATCGGAGCAGTACCTGACCAAGCCGTTCACCAAAGATGAGTTACTGGGGGCGATAACCAGTCAGATCGGGTAACAGCAAGGCGACTGACGTCGGCCGCGCTGATGGCAGGATAAGTAACCGGAGGCCGCAGAGGGGTACACAGATGGCAGTTGTTCTCATCATCGATGATTCGCCAACCGAGCTGCACCTGTTTCAGAATATGCTCGAAAAAAACGGCTTTGAAACACTCGTTGCCGATAGCGGCGAGTCGGGCTTGCGGCAGGCGCGGACGTCGCACCCGGACTGCATTCTGATGGATGTCGTCATGCCCGGCATGAACGGATTTCAGGCGACGCGAAAACTGAATCGGGATCCTGCAACGTCAGGCATACCGGTCATCATTGTTACGAGCAAGGATCAGGCGACAGACAAGATATGGGGAATGCGTCAGGGCGCGGTGGAGTACCTGGTCAAGCCAATTGGCGAGCAACAGTTGGTGGCAAAAATTAATGCGGTAACGGCCGCCTGAATGAGTAAGTCGGTCAAGCTCGCAACGCTGGTTACACAACCGTTCGAGTTGCTCCTCGAGATTGAGCGACGCAGTGCCCATGCGCAATCGGGTGTGGGCGGTTCGCCCCTGCCGGACGAATGGGTCGGAATCGGTTTTCGCATCGGCGAGGAGCAATTTGTCGTAAGCCGTGACCAGGTGAGAGAAGTGCTGAAATTGCCGGAATCGATGACGCGCGTCCCCGGCGCGCGACGCTGGTTGCTGGGCATCGCGAATTTGCGTGGACACTTGTTGCCGCTCATCGATATCAAGCTGTTGCTCGGCAGCGGACGGACATCACTGAGGCGCACGACCCGTGTCATCTCAGTCAATCACCGGGAGATACCGGCGGGCCTTGTCGTCGATGAGGTCCAGGGGTTCCGCCGGTTTTCGAACCAGGAATTTTCCGAGGAATTGCCACAGACGATTGTGCGCTGCGACCGCTTCCTGACAGGAGCCTATCGGCGAAGTGACGAGACATGGCCGATTTTGAACCTGTTCGAGTTTGTTGAAAGCAACGTGTTCTTGCAAGCAGCAGAAGAATGATCCACCGATGATCGGTATGCCGTCAATATCGCCTTGACGGAGTACCGTCGTCGACAACATCGAACGCAGACTATTTATTGAGTCACGAACCATGGCCAAGGAAACTGACACAACATTCATATTTCGAATCGTGGCAACGATCATTGTCCTGTCGCTGATTGCCGCGGGTAGCGTCGTGTACCTGCACTATGCCAGTGTCGATCCCGCGGCAACAAATCTCGCTGACACGAGCCTGTTGAGTCGTTTGTTGGTCATTTCATGGGTGCCGCTCGGATTGATGGGCTTCGCCGTCTTGCTCGTCGGTGGCCTCATAATTCTGAACATACGCATGGCAGTTTTCGAACGCACGGCGAAGGATCAGGCGGAGCAGAATGATCGCAACCAACAGGCCATCCTGAGGCTACTCGATGAAATGGGCAGCCTCGCGGACGGTGACCTGACCGTGGAGGCGACCGTGACCGAAGATATCACCGGTACGATCGCCGATTCATTCAATTTCGCCATCGAAGAATTGCGCAAGCTCGTGACGACGGTCAACAAGACTGCAATCATGGTCGACTCTGCGGCCAAGCAGACCAAGAATTCGGCGGCGCACATGTCGCGTGCCGCCGAAAATCAGGCCAGGGAAATCAAGGCCGCGACCGAGTCGATCGCATCGATGGCCGCGTCGATTGAAGAGGTGTCCGGCAATGCCGAGCGCTCTTCCGATGTCGCCCGGCATTCGGTGGAAGTCGCACATAAGGGCGGCGAGGCCGTACGCCGCACGATTGATGGCATGAACACGATTCGCGAAACAATTCAGGATACTTCGAAACGTATCAAGCGGCTCGGCGAGAGTTCGCAGGAAATCGGCAACATCGTTGAACTCATCAACGACATCGCGGAGCAGACCAATATACTTGCGTTGAACGCATCGATTCAGGCGTCCATGGCCGGCGAAGCCGGCCGCGGTTTTGCTGTCGTCGCCGATGAAGTCCAGCGGCTGGCCGAGCGCTCGACGAATGCAACCAAACAGATTGAAGTGCTCGTCAGGACGATTCAAGCCGATACGAAGGAGGCTGTGGTTTCAATGGAGCGCAGTACGACAGACGTCGTTGGTGGCGCGTTGCTTGCGGAAAACGCTGGTGCGGCGCTTGACGAAATCGAGCAGGTATCCAATCAGATTGCAAGTCTTGTGCAAAATATTTCGAACTCTGCAAGACAACAGGCAGAAGCGGCGGCCGACGTGATGAAACGAACGACGCGACTGCGTGAAATAAGCCAGCAAGCCGGCAAAGCGACTACGGCAACTGCGGCGGCGATTTCCAAGCTATCGGAATTTGCATCGCAGCTCAGGACGACCGTTGCCGGCTTCACGTTGCCGGAAGAGCCGGCGCAGACCACCGTATTGCCGGCGGCCCCTCCGAAGGCCGCAGGCGGTCAGGCCGGAAAACAGGCAACCGCAGGCGCGGCCGCTCCGAAAGCAGCCAGCGGTAGCGCCGGAAAACAGGCAACCGCAGGCTAACAACGACCCGAATCGATGACGGGCGAAACCGGCATGACTGAGCAACGACTGGACGAACGCATCGTCGAAGGTCGGGTCAATGTGCTCGCTATCGTCAGTGACGAATTGACGGAGACGATTCGCAACGCCCATCTTGCGCTCGAGGATTGTGTTGACGGGCGCGGCGGCTCCCGGGCACTCGTGCGTGCGGGCGAGTTGCTGCATCAGGTCCGCGGGGCGTTGCAGCTCACGGAGACCTACGGCGCAGCACTGCTGGCCGAGGAAATGGAGTTCGTCTGCAAGTACCTCGCCACTTTGCGGGCGGGCAAGGGGCGCGACGACGGGCTCGATGCGCTGACGCGCGCGATGGTGCAATTGCCCGCGTACGTCGATCGCCTGCTGGCTGGCGGTCGCGACATTGCACTCGTGCTGTTGCCGATGCTCAATGACCTGCGGGCGGCACGCGGCGAGCCGTTATTGTCGGAAGGCACGTTGCTGCTGCTGAATTTGTCGCCGGACCGAAGCGGAGCAAAAGCCAAGCCGCGAAAAAGCAGTGGCGAGGATCCCGTAGCGGTAGCCACCCGCCTGCGGCCGAAGTTTCAGCTCGCGCTGCTCGGGTGGATCAAAGGTGGTGACGTGAAGCGCCATCTCGAAACCCTGGCTACGGCCGCCGCGGCATTTGAGCGCTCTGCCACGCGTGACGATATCCATCAATTGTGGTGGATAACCGGCGGCGTCCTCGAGTCGCTGCAAAACGGCGGGCTCGAGACATCCGTCGCACTGAAGCGTTTGCTCGGCCAGGCCGATCGGCAGATCAAGCGCCTCATCGATGACGGCGCTGCCGCTTTCGATGCGAATCCTGTCGATGATCTGTTGAACAATCTCCTTTTTTACGTCGCACGGTCGACTACTGCCGGCAAGCGCATCGGTGAGATTCGTGCTGCATTCAACCTCGCCGAGTTGCTGCCGGGCGACGAGCAGGTAGAACTTGCTCGCGAGGCCCTGTCGGCGCCCAGCATCAAGTTGATGAAGACGGTTGCGGCGGCAATCAAGGAAGATCTGAGCCGGGTTAAGGACGTGCTCGACATTTTTGTCCGTACCGGCATGAACAAGTCTTCGGATCTCGTGCCCCAGCTCGAACTCCTCAAGAGGATCAGCGATACACTCGGCGTGCTTGGGCTGGGCGAACTGCGCACGGATATCGATGGTGAGATCGACAGGCTCAAGTCTGTCGTCGAACAAGGTGGCGTCGCCGACGAGCAGACCATTCTCGACATCGCCACAACGCTGTTGCGCGTCGAGGATCGACTCGATCATCAATTGATCAAACTCACTGCCCCAAGGGACGAGGCCCCACCTCAACCGACAGCGGATATGCCGCCCCAGGAAGCGGCCGACTACATGCAGGTTGCTGAGTCGGTGATGCGCGAATGCATCATCAACCTGGCGCGCATCAAGGAAACGATCAGCCAGAGCCTGACGTCCAAGGCGCCGTCGCAGGGGCTGGACAGCCTGCCGTCGCTGATCCGGGGCATCACGGCCGGCTTGATGATGCTGAACAAGTCGCGTGCGATGGAAGTCGTTGAGCGGGTCGGCAAGCTGATCATGTCAATGCTCAAGGCCGGAGGCCCGTCACGCCTGACACAGAAGGAGACCGACCGACTCGCCGATGCGATTGTCAGCATCGAGTACTACATGGAAACGGTGAAGGCCGGGCGCGCGGAGCCCTGGTACATGCTCGACAATGCAGAATTGTGCCTCACCGTGTTACGCGACGTCGAGCAGCGGCTGATGCAAGAAAAACCGGGCGATTCACGGGCTGCGACCACGCTGAAAATTCCGCTGGCAGACATCGAGGCACGGGTACTCACGGATGCCGCGAGCGCCGATTCGATGCAAGCAACCGACGTGATGCCGCTGGCCGTCGTGGCGCGGGATGCCGAGCACATCGATCCCGAATTACTCGAGTTGTTCATCGAAGAGGCGAAAGAGGAGGTGGCGTCCATCAAGCGCACGTTGCCGACCTGGTGCGAGTCGCCCGACGACATGGAGATTCTGATTACGGTTCGGCGATCATTTCATACGTTGAAAGGCAGTGGCCGCATGGTCGGCGCAGAGCGCATCGGCGAATACTGCTGGAGTATCGAGGGCCTGCTCAATCGTTTGATCAACCGGACCCTGGTGCGGACGCCGCCAATGGTGGAATTCATACTCGAAGCGGCGGCTGCCGTACCCGAGTTGATCGAGCAGCTCGAAGTTGGATCCGAGCCGACGGCCGACATCAGTTTACTCATAATGCGGGCGAACGCTTTCGCGGAGGGCGATCCGAATGCCGCCGTGCTGACCATCCAGAAGACCGGCGAGGCAGCAGAAGACGAACCGCCGGGGCTGGAGATGGACCCGGTCCTGCTCGATATCTTCTCGAAAGAAACGGCTGGGCATATCAAGGTTATCGATGACTATCTCGCAGCCTGTGAGGGGCATTCGCCGCCTTTCGACGTCACCGACAAACTTCATCGTGCCTGCCACACTTTGCATGGCAGCGCGAACATGGCCAATGTCGAGCGTGGTGTCGCAGTAACGGCTGTGCTGAATCGATTCGTGCGGCGCGTTTACGATTACAAAATCGGTTTTCAACAATCGGGTGTCGATGCGTTACGTGCTGTAGCCAAGGCGATTGCGGCGATCGTCAAGGATATCAACCGGCCGATTCCCAAGCGCGTTGATTACACCGCGCTTATCGAACACGTGTCGCGGCTCGCCGATGCCGTGCAACCGGCGGGTAGACTGGATCCGCCGCCAGAGCCGACTCCGGTCGCGGCGCGCGATGATGACCGCGACGTGGTGCAAGCCGAGGCAGCCGAAGCGGAGCCCGCTGAGGCGGAATATGACGCCGAGATTGCGGCAATATTCACCGAGGAGTCGGCGGAGTTGCTCGAGGCAACGGACAAGGCGTTTGGCGAATGGTGCGAGGCAAAAGATACGCGGCAGTCCGTCGAAGAACTCAAACGTAACCTGCATACCCTCAAGGGCGGTGCGCGCATGGCCGGAATCACTGCGATGGGGAATCTCAGTCATGAACTTGAAACGCTCCTGATATCCGTGGACGAGGAACGTGTCAAGGCGACGCCGGCCGTGGTGGCCTTGTTGCAGAGGAGCATTGACGAACTGCATCGCATGCGTGACACGGTTATTGCCGGCAAGCCAGTCAAGTCCGCCGCTGTTCTTGAGAGGAGTATTCAGCAGGCGAATGCCGGTTTTGAAGTTGCGGATGACGCGGACGTCGAAGTGAGCCCGGCACAAGCGGATGTCGAGCTGGCCGAGCCCGGAGAATTCACGATTGAACCCGAAGATACGATCAGCATGGTCATCATCGACGCGCCGCTCGTCGATGAACTGACCACGGCTGACAGTGCAAATCAGGAAGCCGAACCCGAATCCGGGCTGAAATCGGATGTTCAACCCACGGCCGCGGCCGACTCTGCGCTGACGCTGGAACCAGAAACAGAGCCGGAACCGGTGCTACTCGCGGTGCCCGAAGAAGAAGCGGAGCCCGATGCGCAGCCCGAAGTGGAAGTCAGGGCCGAGCCGGAATTTGCGGCCGAAGCCGACGTCGCGCCGAAGTCTGCGGCAGAGCTGCCGGCGGCGGCGCCGCGGGCGGCGGCGCCGCCCGACGCGCGTCAGGAGTTTGCGCGCATCGATGCCGACCTTCTCGAGGACCTGCTGAACGCGGCCGGTGAGATAAGCATCTACCACTCTCGTTTGAGTCAGCAGATCAGTTCGATCGAATTCAATGTCGAGGAGTTCGAGCAGACCGTAACGCGTCTGCGCGAGCAATTGCGCAGGCTCGAAATAGAAACCGAAGCACAGATCATGCATAGCCACCAGGACACGATGGTTGCGCGTGACTTCGATCCGCTCGAACTTGATCGCTACTCCAATCTTCAGCAGCTGACGCGAGCGCTTGCAGAGTCCGCCAACGATCTCGACAGCCTCAAGGACCTGCTGCAGTCGGTCACGGTGGAGGCCGAAAGTCTGCTTGTACAACAATCGCGTGTCACAGCCGAGTTGCAAGACGGGCTCATGCGAACGCGCATGGTGCCATTCGAGCGGCACGTGCCGCGTCTGACGCGGCTGGTGCGGCAGGTTGCTCTGGAAGTGAATAAGCGTGTCGAACTGGCCGTCGAGGGTGCCTCGGGCGAGCTTGATCGGCAGGTTCTGGACAAGATGTTGTCGCCGTTCGAGCATATGCTGCGCAACGCCGTGATCCACGGGATCGAAGCGCCGGAGGTGCGGCAGGCAGCGGGCAAGTCGGCGACGGGCCGCATCACAATTCGCCTGCGTCGCGAAGGCGCTGAAATAGTCATCGACGTGGCCGACGACGGCGCCGGTATCAACGTGGACGCCATACGGCGTAAAGCCTACGAACTGGACATGCTGAAACCGGATAGCAAGGTCACGGACGAAGAAATCATGGAGTTGATTTTGACTCCGGGATTTTCGACTGCCGGAGAAGTCACGCAATCGGCAGGGCGCGGTGTGGGTATGGACGTTGTCGCCAACGAAATAAAGAAGCTGGGCGGCTCGCTGCGCATTTCCTCGGTGACCGGTCAGGGGACCAATTTTACGGTCCGGTTGCCGTTCACGCTCGCGATAACCCAGGCACTCATTGTTCGTACCGGCGACGAAGTGTACGCGCTGCCGCTGCCATCAGTAGAGGGCGTGGCCCGAATTCCTCGCGCGGAGCTCGAAAATCTGCTGAATCAATCGGATCCGAGCTACGACTACGGCGAGCAAAGCTATCGATTCCGCCACCTGGGCATGTATCTCGGTGGTCAGGCAGCGCAGCTCCCGCGCGACGATTCGTTTATTCCGGTCATACTCGTGCGCGCCGGCAATTTTTCCGCCGCGTTGCTGACAGACGAAATGCTCGCGAGCCGCGAAATTGTCGTCAAGTCTGTCGGGCCGCAGCTCGCCAGTATCCGTGGCATCGCGGGCGCGACGATACTCGGCGACGGCCGGATTGTACTCATCCTCGATATCAACGCGCTGGTGCGAACCGGCGCTCCCGTTGTTGAAATCAAGAAAGTTGCTCCGGCTCCTGTTGACGAGCGGCCACTTGCACTCGTGGTCGACGATTCGATTACGGTGCGTCGAGTCACCGAACGTTTCCTGCAGCGACACGGCGTACGGGTTATCACGGCGAAGGACGGGCTTGATGCAATCGCGCTGCTGCAGGACAACAAGCCGGATATCATTTTGCTGGACATCGAGATGCCACGTATGGACGGCTACGAATTCGCGTCATACGTGCGCAACGACGAGCGTTTTGCTGATGTGCCGATCATTATGATTACATCGCGTGTCGGCGATAAGCATCGCGCGCGTGCGATTGAACTGGGCGTCAACGATTACCTGGGTAAGCCGTATCAGGATGAGCAATTGCTCGAGGCGATCGAGCGGCAATTCGAGGAAATAGGGATCACCTTGTCGTGAGCGAAGAAGCAGAAGAGCTGTACAGCTTGCTGGTACCGCTGTCGGAAGAACGCCTGATCGTGCCGCGAACTTGCGTCGCCGAAGTCGTGCGTTACTCGAAACCGGATCAGGAGGCCGGCGCGCACAGCTGGATGCTGGGCACGACGAACTGGAACGGTCGGTTACTGCCAGTGGTGTCGTTTGAAGGTGCGCTCGGCAAGGAAATTCCCGCCGTGACCGGACGCACACGCATTGTCGTCTTCGTCGCGACGACCGGACAACTCAAAACCGGATACTTTGGTGCATTGACGCAGGGGTTTCCGCAACTCGTTCGCGTGAATCGCGATGTCCTGAAGCTGGATTCAACAGAAGGCTGGCCGGAGACGGCGCCCGTGTTGTGCCGTGTGAAAATGATCAACGAGTACCCGTTGATTCCGGACCTCGAGAAGCTTGAGGAAATGCTGGCACGGAACTCGCTGCAGGCGTGAGGTTCGTGTCCCGCGCACTGGCTGATTCGTCAGCAGCTCATGTCACCCCAATACCCCATTCGGTCAGCACCGGTATGACGCGCTTGACGCCGAGTTCAGTTGCCTTTTGTACGACGAAGTCCATACGCTCGCCGCGTGAGATTCCCTGCACCAGGTGATCACGCAGGCGCGATTCTGTCGCAACATCGCGCTTCTCGCCGATTCGCAGGACTGCGCCGTTCTTGTTCATGCTGATGATCTTGGCCGCCCACTCGCCGTCTTCGCCATTGAAGACCGCGAGGCTGTCGCCAATGCGAAGTCGTAATGCGCGACCAATGTGTCGCGACTGCACCGCGTTGATCTGCAGCTCGGCGCCCGTGCATAGATTGCTCTTGATCAACAGTCGGGTGCGTGACATGCCGGTTCTCGATAATCGCAAAACGGACGTTGACAGCCCTCGTCCGCAACGACGACTATCTTATTTCCCGCGACACGAGGCAACCCTGATCGGTATGGGGCGTGTGCCCTGAGAATGTCAATGCAGCCATCATTTGTCGTCCACGCCGCGTCGGGCCTCATCGAGCCGGCCAGCGTCCGTCTGAGCCCGAATTGCGATGCGAGGCCGGCCGGAGTCGAACCCGAGCTGATCATCATTCATGGCATCAGCCTCCCGCCGGGTGAATTCGGCGGCACGGAAATCGAAGACTTTTTCATGAACCGACTCGACCGGGACAGCCATCCGTATTTCAAGCAGATACACGGTCTCAGGGTTTCGGCACATCTGTTGATCCGGCGCGACGGCGAACTCATACAGTTCGTTCCTTTTACAAAGCGAGCCTGGCACGCAGGCGAGTCTGAATTCTGTGCCCGCAAGAACTGCAACGACTATTCGATTGGCATCGAATTAGAGGGCGAGGACAACACACCCTATGACGATCGACAGTACGATGTACTCGTTGCGGTCCTGACCGCCCTGATCGAGGCATGTCCGGCGATTTCGCCGCGCGAAATTGCCGCACATTCCGATGTCGCGGCTGGGCGAAAAACCGACCCCGGCCCTGTTTTCGATTGGCTGCGATTGTATGATGATCTGAGCGCGGGCAGGACCGGATCCAACGCCCGCTAACCGGCAAGGGACAGGCTTACGAACCATGAATCTGATTGCACTGCTCATCGGCCTGGTGATCGAGCATCTGGCTACGCAACTGTTCCATTTGCGCGAATTGCGCTGGCTCGACCGCGTCATCGACAGCGGGTTTCGTCAGGCAACGCGTCTTGTGCACTGGCCGGCGTTGATTCCCGTCATTCTGTTAGCGCTCATGCTGGTGCTGCCGGTTTTCATCTTTATCTTCAGCCTTGGCGACGCGTTGCACGGTTTCGCTTACCTGGTTCTCGCTATCGTCGTGTTGTTTTTTTCGCTGGGGCCCAAGGATATCGGTGAAAACGTCGTTGATTATTGCAAAGCGCTCGAGGAAGCGGACGAGGAGCGAATTCAACGTACAACGAAGGCGATTGTCGAAAGTGACGTGCCCGACGACCCACGCGAACGCATCCATCGTGTTGAACAGGCAGTTTGCGTACAAGCAAATAATCGGCTGTTCGCCGTTATTTTCTGGTTCGTGTTACTGGGCCCGTTAGGCGCCTGGACGTACCGGGTCACCGATTTGATTCGTCGTCGTGCCGTATTCAACGTCTCGCGGGTCGACGACACGAGCGAGACAACGGCGCAAGTGCGCGATGCATCGGTAATACTGCATGGATGGCTTGCATGGATTCCGGCACGGCTGACGGCGATCGGATACGCCATAGCCGGCCATTTCGACGGCGCGCTTGCCGCGTGGCGCAATTCCGGCGACAAGGGTGTCAGTTCGCCGTCCGAGTCCAGCGAGAATCTGCTTGCGAGAGTCGGCGTTGGCGCAATGGCGCTGGAGGATGGCGACGATGACGATCTTGCGGCGCGAGGTGTTCGCGGCGCCACGGCGGCCTATCAACTCGTGTTCAGACTGCTGCTCATCTGGGCTGTCGCCATCGCAACGATGACGCTGTATGGCTGGTCTGTGTGAGAGCGGGACTTGTCGGATTCCTGACTATCACGATTGCAGGCATTTGTTCGTGTGATGCGGCAATGGAATCGGGACCAGCGCAAGGTGAATATTCGCGAATTGTTTCGCTGTCACCCCACCTGGCCGAACTCGTGTTTGCGGCGGGAGCCGGAGAATCTCTGATTGGGGTCAGCGCATACTCGGACTATCCGCCCGAGGTGACTGAATTGCCGCTGGTTGGAGATGCCTTCGTCGTCGATCAGGAGCGACTGGCGCTGTTGCGTCCCGACCTGCTGCTGGTCTGGAAAAGTGGTACGCCGGTACATGTTGTCGATGAACTACGGCGCTCCGGCTACAGCGTCGAGACCATACGGACTCGAGGTCTCGATGACGTTGCTGCGGCGCTGATCCGGATCGGCGAGTTGACGGGTCACGTCGAGCACGCGCAGCGTGCGGCCATGAATTTTCGTGATGGCATGCACTCGCTCCGAGAGCGATTTCACGACGATGCGGCCATCCGCGTGTTCTACCAGATATCCACCCGGCCATTGTTCACGATCAACGGCGACCACTACATCAGCGAACTGATCGAAGTCTGCGGCGGTCGCAATGTCTTTGCGGATCTCAACGAACTTGCACCCGCCGTCGCGGTGGAAGCGGTTATCGGACGCGATCCCGAAGTCCTGATGGCGGGCAGCGATGCAGGCGACGATGCACTGGAGGTATGGGATCGGTGGCCACGCATCGCCGCGAATCGCTACGGCAACCATTTTCGCATGCCGGGCGCTGCAATCGGGCGCGCAACACCACGATTGCTGGACGCCGGCGAGGCCTTGTGTGCGGCGTTGCAAACGGCTCGCGAACGACGAGCCGCAACGGCGTTGCATGATGCCAGCGGATAAACAGATTCGCTCGTCGCGGCCGTCGGATCTGGACGCCGCAGTGCACCTGCTGTCGGACGCCGGGCTACCGCTGGATGACCTGACCGCGGAACATCTCGCGCTCGTCGCGGAAGAGCATGGTGAACTGCATGGCCTTATTGGTCTCGAGTTTTTTGGCGATGTCGGTTTATTGCGCTCTCTCGTGGTTGCCAGCCACAGTCGCGGTCGCGGACTCGGACAGATGCTGGTCAGCGCGCTCGAAGCGCACGCCAGAGATTGCGGCGTTGCGGAGCTTTGGCTGTTGACCATCGATGCCGACGCTTTTTTCGAGCGCCTGGGCTACGGTATTCGTCGCCGCGATGCGGCGCCCGACGCCATTCGGGGGACAGCGGAGTTTTCGACACTGTGTCCGGCGGACGCGGTGCTGATGAGCAAGCCGACAGACGCTTGAATGGCTGCTCGTGAAAACTTCGGTCTAGTAGCTAGGTGCGATCTCGCTGCCACAGGATCTCCTGGCCCGATTCCGCACGCGCCAATACGCGCGCAAATACAAACAACAGATCGGACAACCGATTCAGGTAGCGGAGCACCTCGGGACGAACCGGCTCGAGATCGGCCAGTGTCTTGTTGCGGCGCTCTGCGCGCCTGACGATGGTTCGCGCCAGGTGACAGGCTGCGGCGGCACGGCCGCCGCCGGGGAGAATAAATTCCTCCAGCGCCGGCAACTCCTCGTTGTGCCGGTCCAGCTCGGTTTCAAGGCGATCGATGAACGCGGCGGTTACGGCGCTGTGTCCGGGAATGCAGAGTTCGCCGCCGAGCTCGAACAGGTCGTGCTGCACCACGGTCAGGCAGGCACGCACGGACTGCGGAACGGATGGAAATGAGAGCACGGCGCCGATCGCACTGTTGGCTTCGTCAACGGTGCCGTAGGCTTCGACACGGGCATCGTCCTTGGCGACGCGGCGGCCGTCGCCCAGTCCTGTCGTGCCGTCGTCGCCCGTGCGCGTGTATATTTTGCTGAGCCGCTTTCCCATGCGTGATGCTACCTGTTGCCGTCTGTCGTTTAGCTCGACAAAGCCAACTCGATTTGCCGCCTTATTTCCATCTGTATCTTAGCTCGACAAAGCTGCTCCGGGGCTGCATGCGAAAGTTTTTCGCAGTCTCGTAACGACGGTCGAACAGGTTCTCGATGCGTGCATTGAGCTGCCAGGACTTGCCGAGTCGAATCTGACCGGTGAGATCGATGAGTACGTATCCTGCCAGCCGCACGCCCCCGAAATCCTCACGATCGCCGCTCGCGAGCACCGCAATGCCGAGCCGATGCTCGCCGATATCCTGCACAAAGCTCAAGGTCATGCTCTCCTCGGCGCGGCGCAACAGGCGCGAACCTGTCGTCCGGTTATCGGCTTCCTGTCTTACGAGTTCGGCACGCAGCGAATACGTTTCGCCCCGATACTCGTAGCCCAGTTGCGCGCCACGAATTTTTGCCTGGTCGATGTTCTGCAACGTAAATGTTTGCAAGTTGAACTCGATCAGGTCATCGATCGTGCTGGCATAAACCTCGATGTCGACCCGGTGCGCGCCGCCGGGTGCGAACCGCAGTCCGAGCTGCGCTTCATTTGACACCTCCGGCTGCAGGTTCGGATCACCGCCGAAGCCGAATCGATCCGTCGCATCCGGGGCGCGAAATGCATGCCCGAAGCCCAAGTTCAGGGTCCAGGCGGCGCTGATATCGATGGCGTATTCGGCGTTCCATGCCGTCTGCCTGCCGAAAGTCTCGTGGTCGGTCAGGCGCAAGGCATGGAGCGTACGGAGCCGGCCGTGCCGCCACTGGTCCTGCAGGAAGACTGCACGAACGCCCGTGTCCTCATCGAATCCTGTACCGAAGGACAGCGTCTTCGCTTTCTCATCGCTGGCGAACAGGCCCGCCGTCAACGTGTGGTCCGTGAAAGCGTGCGTGTATTGCCAATCCATGCTGAGCCGATCCGACTCGACAAAGTCCGCTGCCTGATTTTGCCTGGAGTGATCCCGCACCTGCGAGACGATCAGCTTGCTGGTCGCTGCATCCGACACAATGGTCTCGAGCGTGATTGCAGTTGTCGAATTTTCGAAGTCCTGATCGACCGGAGTCAGAAAAAAGTCGAGGTACTCGACATTGCCCTCGGCGCGCCAATGTCTCAGGCTGATCTCGCTTCTTCCGAAGTTGCGCGCGGCATAGAGGTTTGCAGAGATGTTGTCATAGCCGCGGTCAATGTCGGCATCGCTGCGCGGCGAAAACCCGTCGGTAGATTGCCAGTCCACGGTGATGCCGTATTCGTTATCGCTGCCGCGATAACCTGCTGATACGTACGCCGATCGTGAGTCGAAGCTGCCCACGCCGGCGCCACTTTCGAAATGGGCGTCCGTGGCACGGCGCGTGATGATATTGATGACGCCGCCAATTGCATCGGTGCCAAACAGTGCGGACCGAGCGCCTTTAACGATTTCGATGCGTTCGATCACTTCCGGCGAGATATGCTGTATCGCCGCGCCACCAATCGTTCCGGGATTGATGCGCACGCCGTCGATCAGTACCAGTGTGTGGTTGCTTTCGGTGCCGCGCAAAAATACAGATGTCGCCTGCCCCGGCCCGCCATTGCGACCGATGTCCACGCCAGCCTCGAAACGCAATAATTCGGCCAGGTCGGAAGCGAGTGAGAGTTCGATATCTTCGCGGTTGATGACCGTGACAGGGACTATCGCGTCATCGAGCGGAATTGCCGTACGGGTCGCCGTAACGATGATGATATCGCGCGGCGGCAGATCGGCTGCAAGGCTGGCCGTAGCGGCCAGCAACGATAGTGCAACTGCCAACGGCAGCAAGGGTTTGGTGCTCATGGTTTCCCCAGTGCGTGCCACCCGCACGCGTGTCAATTGATGAACTGAACGGTGCTGGGTACAGTGGGACGGCGACCGGGGTTGCACGCCCAAACATGCGCCCGCCGCGCCGTTCGCGTGTGCATCAAGCCGGTCTCCGGGCTGACGAGTGGATAGACTCCGGTCTTAGCGCCTTCCCGTGAATCCGACATCCCTATCAGTTGATTCACAGTGGCTCCGCGAAGCGTGTGCAGCGCGATGCTAAGGTTTTACTCGATCACCGTTGCGGGGGCAGCGCCGGATTCCGCGTGAATTTTCACGCATCACCGGCTTCCCGTTCACCCGAACATGTCTGCTCGGGCTCACCTGACGACCGTTGTACGATAGGAATGCGGCCGTACACTGTCAAGTGAAATCCGCCGCTTGTTTCTTGAACGGCGAGCCGCCATAGTGCGCCGAATCTGCAGACCGGGCGGCGGGAGTCCCTGTGATCAAGTTTGACGAAGCCCACGCATCGGAATTCCTGCGTGCCGCGTTCGACGCTGCGCGCACAGCGGCCAATATCAGCCGCGGCTATTACAGCGGCAATTTCGAAGTAGCAACGAAGGCGGACATGACACCGGTCACGCAGGCCGACCTAGAGTGTGAGCAGGCCATTCGTCGGACCATACTCGAGCGGTTTCCGGAGCACGGTTTCTATGGCGAGGAAACGGGGCGTACACAAGAAGATGCCGAATATCAGTGGCTTGTCGATCCGATTGACGGCACCAAGGGATTTATTCGTCAGTACCCTTTTTTTTCGACGCAGATCGCGCTGATGCGCGATCGTGAAATCATCCTCGGCGTATCCTGCGGTACGATGATGGACGAGCTTGCGTGGGCGGAGAAGGGTCAAGGCGCCTGGCTCAACGGCAGGCGCCTGGCAGTCAGCACTGTCGGCGACCCCGATCGTGCCGCGGTATCGACGGGCAACCTGAAATCGCTGGCGAAAAGCGACGGCTGGAGCAGGCTCGCCGCGATCGTTGCAAGTGCCGACCGCATCCGCGGCTACGGCGATTTCTATCACTATCATTTACTCGCTGCCGGAAAGATCGAGGCGGTGATCGAGTCGGACGTCAACATTCTCGATATTGCGGCGCTATCGATCATCGTCATCGAGGCTGGTGGCGAGTTTACCGACCTCAACGGCAAGGCCGTGGACCTCGACACGAGATCCGTATTGGCTGCGAATTCGCGATTGTACGATAGTTACTTGCAGAAGCTGCGCGGCTTCGTGCACTGACGTGCAGCGTGCCGCCGAGTTAACCGGATCGGTTTGCAGCGGCTTCGCCAGCGGCCACAAACAATTGACGCGAGCGCCAGGCGACGGCCTCCATCGGTGTCGCATAGAGTTCGCTGAGCCGTGATTCGCTCAATATTTCGCCGGTTGCGCCGAGTTCCCAGCGACCGTTACCGTAAAGAAGCAAACAGCGATCCGCAAACCGTGCGGCAAGATTGACGTCGTGCAGACTCGCGAGGATCGTGGCGCCGTTGTCGGCTGCCCGGCGAAATACGTGCAAGGCATCAAGCTGGTGCTGTGGGTCCAGGTGGTTGGTCGGTTCATCGAGCAGGTACACATCGGGAGCCTGCGTCAGGATTTGCGCGATGGCCAGCCGCCGCCGCTCGCCACCCGACAGGGTCAATACGTCGCGTGACGCCAGGTCATCGATACCCATCGCTGCTAACGATGTCTCCACGATCTCGTGGTCGCTCGGAGACTCCCAATGCAGGCGGCCGATGTGGGGATGACGGCCGATCAGTGCGGTGTCGAGAACCGTCGCTGGAAAAATATCCTCGGTGACCTGCGGCAACAATGCGAGTTGCCGGGCCACGAGCAGGCGTCTCGTCGTGGCGATATTTGCTCCGTTCAGAAATACGCCGCCGCCATCGGGCGCTCTCAATCCCGCGAGCGTCAGGAGCGTCAGTGTCTTGCCCACCCCGTTCTGTCCCAACATGGCGACGAACTCGCCACGGTGGAGCGACAGCCGTAACTTCTCAACGAGGTGACGGCCGGGCACGCTGACGCCGAGGGCGTCACAGGAAAGCAGGGGATGATCGTCTTCGGTCATCGGCAGAGCGTAGCTCAGCGCAAACGCCAGCGAAACCCGGCAGCTTCGCGGCCAAGGAAATTTTCCGGATCGCTTCTAGTCGCGCAGTTGAATTTCCGTCGCGGTCAGCCGCCCTATGCGCGCATAGGTCAGGTTCCGCGGAATGACGGCATCGTCGTTAGCGATCGCGATTCGGCCGCCCATGATTTCAGCATAACGTTGCGGGTACAGCGGCGATCGATCAGGTTCGGCGAGGCCATCGGGAGTAAGCGGTTGGCCGCTGGCGGGATCGTACTTGTCCGTCGCGCCGAGCGTATGCAGGAATTCATGCGCGATGATGACGTTGTTATTGCCGCGATATTGCCGGCTGGCATAGGCATTGACGATACCGTACATGCCTTTTTGCACACCGACCGAGTTTTCCAGCGCAAACGGGCGATCAGGGCGGTGATAGCGCACGAATATGCGTACGTCCGGATCGATCCTGTCCTGATCCGAGGTGATTTTCGAGACCCACCAACGCATCTTCAGGGACCACAACATGATGTCCATCATCCCGGTCGCGCCATCGGGCGACGGTGGCTGTTCGCCGATCGCCTGGCCGAGTTCGATGCGCACGGGACGGGCTATGTTCTTGCCGTAGCGCTCGGTTTCGCGCGCAATGAATGATTCGATGCCTGCGAACGCACTGATGTCGAGATTCTTGATGTAATTGCGGCTGATGTCGCTGCCGTCGCCGTTGATCGGGTAGATTTTCACCCACAAGCTGTTATTCCAGTCGGTGCTGCGCGCCTGGGTGAGCCAGGTATTGACGATAACGAAAAACAGGATCAGCAGCAGAACCGTGATGCGAAATGCTTTGAACATGTAACGGGCCGTGGCGGTGAATTGATCGATTAGGCCATCGCTGGTGACCGGACGCTGTTGACCAGGTCGCAGAATTGAGGCATCGATTACGTCACTCGATTCAATTGTGACGCCGTCATCACAATTCCGGAGCGCGCCGAATGCCCGTAGCCTGCTCGAACGCGTATGCGATCTCGATCAGTTGCTTTTCCGAGTATGCGCGGCCGATGAACGACAGGCCCACAGGCAGTCCCGAAACAAATCCAGCCGGCACCGTGATGTTCGGATAACCCGATATTGCCGCATAAGACGAGCTGCCGACATGAAAGCTGTCGCCGTTGATGGGGTCTGTGAGCCATGCCGGACCGTTTGACGGCGCGATCAGCGCATCGAGATCATGCTCATCCATGGCGCGGTCGATTCCCGTGCTTGCGATGCGCTTACTCGTCTCAAGCGCCTCGAGGTAGTCGTCATTCGTGAGCGGCCCCTTTTCCTCGGCCAGCAGGAAAATATCCTGGGCGAAAATCGGCATGACGATTTCGGCATTGGCCTCGTTGAAGGCGATGAGGCCACCGAGGGATTTCACAGGAGCGTCCGATTGCTTCAGATACCGGTTGAGGTCGGCCTTGAATTCATACAGCAGGACCTCCCACTCCGCATCATTGGCCCCGCTCATGTCGATCTCGATCGGGTCCACGATCACTGCGCCCTGCGCTTCCAAGGCCGCAATACTGTCGTTGAGTACGGCTTCGACGCCGGGATAGCTGCCGGCGCCATGATACGTGCGGATTACGCCGATGCGTCTTTTGCGCAAGCCATCGGCCGCAAGATTTGCGGCGTAATCGGTTGCTGCAGCGGGCGCTGCGGCCGATGCAGGGTCGCCCGGATCGGTACCTGTCATCGCATTCAGCAGCATGGCCGCATCACGCACCGAGCGAGCCATCGGACCCGCAGTATCCTGACTGTGGGCCAGGGGAATAATGCCGCTGCGGCTGATCAGGCCCAGCGTCGGCTTGATGCCGACCACGCCGTTGATGCCGGACGGGCAGATGATCGAACCATCGGTTTCGGTGCCGACTGAAACCACGGTCAAATTCGCTGCCACCGCGACCGCGGATCCACTCGACGAACCACAGGGGTTGCGTGCAAGGTCGTAAGGATTCCTGGTCTGACCGCCGATGCTGCTCCAGCCGCTGGTCGATTGCGACGAACGGAAGTTTGCCCATTCGCTGAGATTCGACTTGCCGAGGATCACGGCGCCGGCGTCGCGTAGCCGCTGTACCAGGAACGCGTCTTCGGGCGCCGTATGCTCAACGAGGGCCAGCGATCCGGCACTGGTATGCATCCTGTCGGCCGTGCCGATATTCGCCTTGATCACTACCGGTATTCCATGCAACGCGCTGCGCGGGCCGGACGACCGCCATTCCCGGTCCAGAGCCCGGGCAATTTGCAGGGCCTCCGGGTTGATTTCGATGATGGAATTAAGTGCGGGCCCGTTTCGATCGAGCGCCTCGATTCTGTTCAGGTACCAGCGCACCAGTTGTTCTGAATCGATTTCACCGCGCTGCATGCGGTCGTGCAGCTCGGCGATGCCGGTTTCTTCGATGTCGTCGCGCCTGCCGTCGCAAGCCGACAGCACAGCTATCAACGCAATGATCAGCGCAATCGAAAAAAATCGTTGCATGTTCGCTCCAGGGCAATACGCCTGGCGCAGACTACGATGCGACACTGGCCATCGCAAGCGACGGCGCTCGTATCCTGTGGCCTACACGCCTATTCCGGCTTGATGAATCGCAGCACGAACCGGTCCGTCTTGCCGCGCACCTCCGGGTCAAAAACGATCTTGCTGTAGTCGTCATCCATGTTACGCAGCAAATCGCTTTTCGCGTCAAGCTGAAATCCGGCGGCCTGCATATCTGCGATGACAATTCCCGGATCGATGCGATGCACGGTATTGCCAGTCTCTCGTGGCGCTCCGGCCTCGGCGAAATGATCGACGATTCCGACAATGCCGCCGGGTTTTAGACTCTTGAACAGTTCGGCCAGCATTTTCTCGCCGTCGATCCTGGGCCATCCCTGCTGCGGCGCCACATGATAGATATCATGGAAGGCGAGGATCAGGAATATTGCATCAAACTGGTCGGCTGCAAGTTCGAGTTCATTATTTTCTGCCATCAGCACATCGACGTTTGGCAGCCTTCCATCCGCATGGTGCGCTTTGAAATCATCGCCGACGAAGCTCAAATACGCCTCGTTGGAATGGGCCACGACGGAGCCGTTCTCGCCAACCACATACGAGAGCAATTCGCTGTAGTAGCCGCCGCCCGAAAACATATCGAGAACCGTCATGCCCGGTGCAATGCGCATGAAGTCGAGTACCTGGGCCGGCTTGCGTCCTGCGTCGCGTGCCCGGTCTGAGTCACTGCGCGCGGGATTGGCAACCGCATCGGCATAGATTGCGCCGTCGATGATGGCCTGCGGCGATTCCGGATTGCAGGCGACCAGCATCAAGGCGAACATCACGCAGGAAATTCGTGTTTTCATTGCTGTTCCTGATTCGTTTACGCTAATCGAAGAGTACCGGACATCCGACCGCCCGGCTGTTCCGAAGTGCCATCGATTGTCGTGCCACTGACTCGAGATCGCAGGCCAATAAAAACCCCGCTGCGTAAGCAGCGGGGTTAATTTCTCTTTTTTTCAAAAGAGGTAACTGCGAATTCGATAGCCGGATACAGATGACTTATTGTAATTGGATCCGGATCTTGTTGTTTTTGTAGTTATTGTTCTTCTGGCGTCTAAATCCTGTTTCTGCTCCTTTCTAGTGCTACCTTGCGCAGTTACACTTCGCTTGGGCAGCATAATCAAAGCAAGACCTGTGCCAAGCGATCAAACCACTTCGCATTTTCAAGTGTTTAGCGATCGGGCCCGATGGCCAACGTCCGGCTGAACCCCATTTTTGTAAAAAACTCCGACACAAATGCTGCAGTGCACATATTCCTGCTGCAGAGCAAGTTTTTACAACTAGTTGAAATTCATGCGTTTTACTCCATCGCTCAGCGCGCGGCCGCGCGAAACGCAGCCATTGGTGGCGAATGTTCGCCCGCGGCGCCGATCAATATCATCAAAGGCGGGTCTTTTTTTGGGCAGTTTGTCAAATTATTCGACAATTTCGACGCTTTCAACGTTTTCGGCCCGCTCAATCAGCCCGGCGGTGCTGAAAAATCGACCATTGCGAACGACGGCGATGACGTTGATCGCGTCATTGATATCGCCGAGCGGGTCGCCGTCGACAAATACGAAATCGGCGACCGCGCCAACAGCGATTCGTCCGATCTGAAGGCCCAGGCCCAGGCTGGCGGCAGCGTTAACGCCGGCGGCTCGCAATACCTGTTCATGATTCAGTCCTGCGGCCGCCAACGCCCTGAATTCTGCGTGCAAAGCGACACCCGGGGGCAGGCCGTTCGGTTTGCTGCCGAGCACGATCGAACCCGCGGCTGCCGACAACGCGGGCGTATCGGCAAAACGTCGCAGTGCTGTCAGACGATTCGGGATAGTGCGTGCCTGACGCGAGTCCAGCAGCGCATCAAGATCCGGCGTCATCGAATCGGCCAGCCCGGAAATGAGCGTGATGGAGCCGGAACCGTTTGCGAGTTGCATGTCCTGGTAGCGAATGCCGCCGGGTGATGCCGGTAGCGACTCGGCCCCGAGCATCAGTGCCGCGCCCGAACCCAGCCCGACCTGCCAGGTTTCGGCAAGCACGGGTATGCCACGCGCTTGCCAGTGGGCCACGCTGGAGCGGTGTTCGATACCTGCTGCCATGTCGCCGGATATCGTGACCAGCCAGGGGGCGACGGAATCCGGCTGCAAATCGTTGATGCTGCTCGCCGCGAGCACGCGCGGTCCCGGCAGATCCGATTGCGACCAGCGCTGGTTGAGCCGGGCGCTGTCTGCGTGATCGGTGACGATGGTCGTAACGCCAAACGCCAGCAAGAGTGGACCGAGTGAGTCGTCGGCATTCGCGGGCAAGGCCGCATAGCTGTCAATGAAACCGGGAACAATGGTGAGGTCATCGAGATCGACGACAATGGCTCCCGGGCGGTCCCGACGGCCTTCGACGGCCGTGATGGTGCCGCCATCCACGACGATGTCGAGCCCCTCTCGATAACCGCCGCCGATGCCGTCAAACAAACGCGTTGTACGGTAAACGCGCTGACCGGTCGGCTCATCGATCATCGGCAGTATCCGCGGCGGCCGCGGTCCGGCCTCATGGTGTTCGGGTCGGCCGATCGTTGCGCGGAACGGCACTGTCGTCGATGTCCACGAGTTGAACATGCGCTTGCGTATGAGTCCGTTTGCCGTGTACACGAATTGCAGCCGATCCAGCCAGGCGACCGGCGCGACAAATATATCTTCACCACTGATGAGTGTGCGCACGATGCGCGGCTTCGAGAGAATGACCATGTCGATTGACAGGCCGTCATGACCGTGACGCTGGAACGTGAGCAAGCTGCCGTCAGGCCGCCACGCCGGTGCGGACAAGCGTTGCTCCGAGGTAACAATCGCCTGGTCCGGCTCGCCATGGTTACGCAGCATCAGCGACCATTTTCCGTCCAATCGATGCACGTACGCGAGGTCCCGCCCGTCCGCCGACCAGGTCGGTTCGGACTCGTCGCCCGGCAGGTCGGTAAGGCGCCAGGTGAGGCGGGTCGGAAGGTCGAGCTCCCAGATGTCAAAGCCGCTGCCGTTACGGGCCGAGGAGTACACCAGGCGCTCGCCGTCCGGATGCCAGTCGGCGTGCTGGTCAATGTACTCGCTGTCACTGATCTTCTGCGCCGCCTGTTCGTCGAAGCGAAACAGCCACAATTGCTCGCGATTCGGTGAGCGAGCCTGGTAGACGAGTGCCTCCGCGTCGGGCGACCATCGGGGGCGCCTGACCGGCATCAGCCCGTTTGTTATCGACTCCGCGGTACCGCCCGATGGCGGCAAAATCCAGATGCTCCCGAGCAGATCAATCGCGAGCCGCCCGTCGACGGCGACATCGACCGTGAAATTCGTACCTTCGGTCAGCGTCACCTGCCCGTGCGCGCCGTTGCTGCCGGCGAACAGGGCCAACACGGCGGACGCTATGAGGAAACCGCCGCTCCTCTTAGCTGGCACAATCGACCCGCAACTCATGCAGCTCACCATTGTCGGCATCGATCGTAATCAGCATCGGCTGGCAACACACCTGGCAATCCTCGATGTAGGACTGCGAGCCAGCCGATGTATCGACGAGCAAAGAAATCGATTCGGCGCAGAATGGGCATCGAAGTCGTCGTTCTGATAACAAATTGTTCATGATCACAGATTCTCAAGGCTGTAGCCGGGTGCCTGCCCACGCGCCAGCTGCAAAATCGAAATCGGTCTCACGCGTGAGCGTTCGCTTCCAGGTGGCACGATCGTGCACGCGGTCGGCGCCTTCGATCCATAGTTCGATGCGGTCTGCCCAGACGCGTACTCCACCCCAGTGCGGTGGCCGCGCAATGGGTGGTTGCTGCACGCCCTCGAGTGGCTGCAGGCCGTCGCTGATGGCGACGCCGAGTTTCCGTGCCCGGTCGCGAACCTGGGTGATCAGTGCGTGTCGCGAGCCAATCGGCATGCTCTGGTCACTGCCCCAGGCACCGAGCTGGCTCCCCGTGTCGCGAGTTGCGAAGTAGGACTCGCTTTCCTCAGCCGGAGACAGCACAGCCTGCCCTTCGATGCGGATCTGGCGCCCCAGCGCGTCCCAGTGAAAAGTGACGGCGACGTGCGAATTTTTCGTCAGCTCCTGCACCTTCTTCGACTGGTAATTTGTGTAGAAGATGAGGTAACCGGGATCCGCGATGAACGCCTTGCACAGCACGATCCGCGCCGACGGCTGCGCCTTGTCGTTGACCGTCACAAGTGTCATCGACCAGGGATTGCGTTGCACGGCTTGCGCGACTGCTTCGGCCAGCCAGGCCTGCGCCCAATGCATGGGATTATTCGGCAATTCGTCCGGCAATGTCGGCGCAAGATATGCGTCTGTCACGCTACTCTCCGATTGTCGCAAGGTTTGCACGCCTGCCTCACACCGCGGAGCCTATCAAAGCCGCCAGGCTGCTTCACCCGTTGAAATATAGACGCCACCTTCTCGCCGCGGGTCAGCAGCGGCCTCGAAGCCGCGGTGTCTGTCGAAACTCGCGGCGCCGACGCCGCCGAAATACATGTTGATCTCGGGATAAACCTGTAACGGCAGGTCGACATCCGGCAGCTCCAGCCCGGCCTCTGCAGCCAGGCGGTCGCTCTCGCCACTCGTGTCGACGTGAATGCGAGGGTGCGCGACTGCTTCCGCGAGCGGCATGTCCATCTGCAGCGCGTTGACGAGAAACTGGTGCAAGGCCGTGGTGATTCGATCAGCACCGGGCGAGCCGATCGCCAGGATGGTGTCACCGCGGCGCGCGACACTCGGAGCCATGTTCGATGGCAGGCGCGCGCCGATGGGTCCGGCATCGAGGCCGCGCCGGTTCAGTTCGAGTTCGCCGAGACAATTGTTCAGCCAGAGTCCCGTGCCGCGCGGCATTTCGCCGGAGCCGTAACCCGACGACGCGGTTATCGCACACGCGGTGCCTTCGTCATCGACGGCCGAAGTGTGCACCGTTGACGCTGACGACCATTGCGTGAGGAGGCGGCCGCTGCGTGCGGCGTCGATCATCCGGGTGGCTTCCGCGCCGACATCATCTGCCAGGTCGAGGCGGCGCTTACGATAGTTCAGGCACGCATGCTGCACAGCAATCAGGCGCGCGAGCGAATCCCGGTCCCATCGGCGCGCCGGCTGCCTGGCGAATGCCGTAAGCATTGCCGCGAGCACGGCACCGCCGACGGCGGGCGGCGGATTGCTGGCAATGGTCCATGCCGCAATTTCGGACTGCAGGGATGGCCTCTCGATGGCCTGGTAATGTTTGAGGTCATCGGCCGTCAACATCCCGCCTCGTGCGCGCACGTGCGATGTCATGGCCACGCCCAGTTCGCCCTCATAAAAGGCGCGTGCGCCGTCATCGGCTATGGCTGACAGGCTGTCGGCAAGATGCGGAATGATGATCGTGGCGCCCGGCTGACGCAGCGTGCCATCCGTGTCGTGCAGCGCGTGATATCCGTCGTCGCTGCGGCCAAATATGCACTTACCCGAGTAGCCGAGGTAGTAATGACAGGCGGCCGACAATGGAAAGCCGTCTCGCGCGGCCCTGATGGAGGGGACGAAAACATCGCGCCAGCTCGCCTTGCCGTAGCGTTGCCACGCACACTCGATGGCCGCCGGCGTGCCGGGAACGGCAACAGCGCCGGCGCCGGCGAGCGTGGAAATGCCGCCGCCGTATTCCATTGCCACGACTTCGGTACCCTGGCCACGTTGTGCGCGTGGCAGGCCTCGGCCCGGTATCGCAACGTTGCCGTCGATCGTGACCGGCTCCTCGCCGGCGCGCCACACCGTGACGTAGGCGCCGCCAGCCATTGCGCAAACGCCTGGCTCGGAATTCATGGCCAACAGTGCGGCTGCGAGCGCGCAGTCGACAGCGTTGCCACCGAGGGCGGCCACTTCAGCGGCCGCATCTGCCGCTAATTGCGAAGTGGTTGCGACGGCGATTCTGGTCACAAGTGCGATATTGGCATCGGCTGGCCACGTCCCGGAACGCGCCGATATTCTCACGATTATCCCACCGTGGACAGTTCGCGAGCTGTTGCGCTGCAGGCCGCTGTTCACTCCGGGTTCAGAAATCAGGGCGCCGTTAACAAAAAACAAATGTTCGGGTTAAGTCACGGTTCATCCGCGCAACCCTATTCTGGGCCCGTACGTGTCGCAACCGGAGGTCGTCATGAAGCAGCAAATTGCCATACTCATCTTGCTCGGCAGCCTGGCATTGGCGGCCGCGCCGCAGGTGAATGCGCATGGTTACGATCAGAATCGATACGATTCGGCTGGCCGTTATCGTGCGGAGATGCTCAGGGCCAAGCAAATGCCGCACTGGCTAAGGCACGACAAAGGGTTTCGCCACTGGTACCGGCAATCGTCGCTGCGGCGAAATTATTTCCTCGCGTGGCCGCAATTGCTGGAGATCTATCGATGGGAGCGACGGTATTCGCCGCACCGATTTCGATATGAGCACTACGGTTACCGACATCGCGACTACGGCTGGTACCGACACTACTGGCGAAAATACGATGGCAGGCATCGCCGGGATGATCACTACCAATACCATTGACGTATCGTGAAAGTGGGGTCGAACCGCAGTTTCGTATTTTTGCGCGGAAAGGCCGCGGTCCAGGACTTCAAAAAAAACTGCGGTTCGACCCCACTTTCTGTAAAACGGTGATCTTTACCGAGTGCCGCGCGAGCTACGCCAATGAGCCTTGATGACCTTCGCAAAAAACTATCCGCCATCGATCGGCAAATCGTGGAGTTGATTGCCGAGCGTCAACACATCGTCGGCGAGGTTGGTCGCCGCAAGCAGAGGGCGGGTTCGGCGACGCGCGACTACGCACGCGAGAAGGACGTCATCGACATGGGTCGATCTCAGGCAGGCGAGCTCGGAATCGATCCGGATCTCGTTGAGAATATTCTCGCGACACTGATCCGGTCATCGCTTGCCAGCCAGGAAAGGGATCGCATTATTGCCGAGGGGCAAGGCGATGGGCGGCGGGTGCTCGTCATTGGCGGCAACGGCAAGATGGGTGGATGGTTTGCGGAGTTTTTCGCGACGCAGGGATTCGCCACCACGATTGCAGATCCGACGGTCGAAGACGGACCGGGCCGGTTCCGGAAGTGGACCGACGCCGGCATCGACTATGACGTAATCGTTGTCGCCGCGCCGCTTGCGGTGTCCGGGAGAATTCTCGCGCAACTGGCAGTTCTCAAACCGCCAGGACTCATTTTTGATATCGGCTCACTCAAGACGCCGCTCGTCGACGGACTGCGTGAACTGCTCGAGGCGGGATGCCGCGTAACGTCAATGCACCCCATGTTCGGCCCGGATACCCGCCTCTTGTCTGGCCGTCACCTGATTTTTTGTGACGTCGGATCGCCCGAAGCCACGAGCGCGGCGAAGGAGATGTTCGCGGCGACAATGGTCGAGCACCTGGATATGGGGCTTGACGATCATGACCGGCTGATTTCCTACGTTTTGGGCCTCGCACACGCGCTGAACATCGCATTTTTCACGGCCCTGGCGGAAAGCGGCGAGGCGGCTCCCAAACTCGCACGCATGTCGTCGACGACATTCGACTCGCAGTTGCTGGTGTCGGAGACTGTGGCACAGGACAATCCACATCTGTACTTCGAAATTCAGCATCTCAACAAATTCGGCCTCGAGCCTCTGGATGCGCTTCTGGATGCAGCGCGCCGGATTCGGGAGCTTGTAGCTAGTGGCGACGAGGATGGCTTCGTCGAGCTGATGCAAAAAGGCCGCGACTACCTGGTACTGCGCCAAAGTGAAACTGAAGGGATCTGCGACTCGTGAAGCAGTTTAGCGCTGCGGGCTCCCGGGATTGACGATCAGTCGGACGACGCGGGCCGCCGAATCTGGTAAAAGAATCGGCTTCTGACAGGAGGACTCCGGGGCATGCAATCCGTCGAGGAACTCACGGCCGATCTCGAATTAAGGCGACGTCAGCTCGATGAGCTAACCGCCGAAGTCGCGCTCAACGACGACAAGATGCGCCGATCGCAGCAGCGTGAACTGCGCCTGCTGCAAGCCACGGATCTTGGCTCGCTGCTGGAAGAAATGATCGGTGGTTTACGTGAGAGTTATCGCCTCAAGTATGTCAGTGTCGTTCTGTGCGATCCCGACCACGATATTCGTCACTTGCTATTGGCGTCCGGGACACCGGCCGAATCATTTCCCAGGCTGGTGATGGTCGAATCGTTGACGGGGCTCGCGCCGCAATACGTCGCGTTGTGCCGGCCGTGGCTCGGCGACTATGCCACTTGCGACCATCAGCTGATCTTCCCGGATACGTCGGGTATCGCGACGGTCGCCATGATTCCGCTGATATTTCGCGGCAACCTCATTGGCAGCATCAATCTCGGCAGTGACGATGCGCAACGATTTACACGGGATCATGCCAGCGATTTCCTGGCACATCTGGGCGTCATCGGGTCGTTCTGCATCGAAAACGGCCTGAATCGCGCGCGCCTCTTGCGCAGTGGTTTCACGGACGTGCTGACCGGCTGGCATAACCGGCGTTACCTGCAAGTTCGCCTGAAAGAGGAACTGGCGCGCGCCTGCCGGGACAGCAGCAACTTGGTCTGCCTGATGCTCGACATCGATCATTTCAAGCAAGTCAACGATACCTGGGGACATGCGGCCGGGGACGCCGTATTGCAGGAGTTGGCACAACGCGTGGAAGCCCAGGTTCGTGCGAGCGATGTTGCGGCACGATACGGCGGAGAGGAGTTCGTCGTGCTGTTGCCGAACACGGATGACGAGGCGGGAGCGAGGCTCGCCGAAAGAATACGTGCCGCCGTCTCGGCGACGCCGATCGAGCTGCCTGGCGGGGAGTCCGTGCGCATCACCGCATCGATAGGAATCGCAGGCATTGCACCGGACAAAGACGAGACGGATCTCAAGACGATCGGTGACTCATTGATCGCGCGCGCGGATGTCGCGCTATACAGTGCCAAAACGGCGGGCCGCAACAAGGTTGTTGCGGGTGCCGGGTATGCCGGCTAACGCCGAATTTGACTTCGGTTCATCAATAACAGGAACAGAGGCACGCCGATCGCTGCTGTCAGCGCGCCGACCGGCAATTGCCTGGGTGCGAGAATCGTTCGCGCCAGGGTGTCAGCGACAATGAGCAATGCACCACCGGCCAGTGCCGATGCCGGCACCACGATACGATGATCGCTGCCTGCCAGCAATCGGATCATGTGTGGCACAACGAGCCCGATAAAGCCGATGACGCCGACTGTCGTAACCGCAAGCCCGGTCGCGAGTGCCGTCACGATGAAAATCAGGTACCGAAAACCTTTGACCGGCAAGCCGACAATGGATGCCTGCAGCTCGCCACGAGACAAGACGTTGAGGTGCCGCGCGGCCATCGTTGCGGCCATCGTCAATATCGCGAGCAACCACAGCGTGCGCGCCGGTTCGTAGGCAAAACTCAGGTCTCCCATGAGCCAGAACAGCATGCCACGCAGTTGCTGCTCCGGGCTCAGCGCGAGCAACAACGTCGTCGCGGCGCTGAAGCCGGCGGCCAGGACGACACCGGTCAGCAACAGACGGGCCGGCGTCCACGTGCCGCTTCCATGGGCGATCGCGAAGACGAGCAAGGTCGCCGTCATCGCGCCGCCGAAGGCGGAGACATCGACGATCACGCTTGTCGCGCCGGCCAGCATTGCCAGCAACGCGGCAACCGCGGCGCCGCCGGAGCTGCCGAGAATATAGGGTTCGGCCAGTGGATTTCGCAACAACACCTGCATCAGCACGCCGGCAACGGCCAGCAGGCCGCCGACGGAAAAGGCTGTCAGTGCTCGTGGCAGGCGAAGCTCGATCACCAGTGAGTGAATGTGTTCGGGTGCGTTGCCCTGCAGGGCTGCGATGCTCTGCGCGATACTGATTTCGGCGCTGCCGGTCGCCAGGGCCGCGAGAAAGGCGGCCAGGACAACGACGATTAATCCGGCAAGAAGAACGCCGGCGCGCCGGCTGAACAATTCCGTCTCCCGCAGCGATGACCGGTCACAGACCGATACTCCATTGCCAATAGGCTAAACAATGGCAGTCGACACCACAAGAAGTGTTGTGTCGGTGCTCCGTCAATATCACGTTGACGGAGCGCTGGAGGCGAAAGTGGACCGACGGCGGTTCAACTAGCAGCGATTGGTGTACAGTTGATGGCAGTTGGGTTTCGATTACGGTTGCAATGAGCGGCGACTGGATAGATGACGAGGGATTCCGCGCTAACGTCGGAATTATCCTGTTGAACGCAGACGGCAAGTTGATGCTGGCGGGTCGCGTGGGCAGCAGGGGCTGGCAATTTCCTCAGGGCGGCATGCTTGTCGGCGAAGATCCGGAACAGGCGATGTTTCGTGAACTTCGCGAAGAAGTCGGCCTCGCGGCAGAAGATGTCGAGGTACTGGGCGTTACGCGGGACTGGATACGATACCGGCTGCCCAAGAAATATGTCCGCCACAAGAGCATGCCTTTGTGCATTGGCCAGAAGCAGCGGTGGTTCATGCTGCGCCTCGTGGCACCCACCGATAGCCTGCGTTTCGATCTTTGCGATCAGCCGGAATTTGATCGTGTTCGCTGGGTGGACTTCTGGCGGCCTGTCAACGAAGTCATTTACTTCAAGCGGCGCGTGTATGCCAGGGCCCTGCACGAGCTCGGATCCACTGCCTATCCGCAAGGACTGCCGCCCAGGCCGCGTTGGTGGCCGAAGCGCTGGCGTACCGTGTTCGACAAGGACATCGCCACGATGCAGCCGGGCAGTGCCTGATCAATACGGCTTAAGAACGGCCAGCAATACGATTCCGAGCAGGAGAATGCCCGGAATCTCGTTGAACCAGCGCAGCCACTTCGTATCCTGGATCGATTTCGCGTCGCGCAGAACGCTGATCCAGCAGTGGCAGCGGTAGTGAAAGACGAGTAAGCCAGCTACCAACGCCAATTTCAGATGCAGCCACGTAGCCTGCAGCAATATCTGCTGCGCAAAAAGAAGCCATGCGCCGAAAGCGATGGTGAGCAGGGCGCCGAGCGTCATGATTGCGAACAGGCGCCTTTCCATGACGGTGAATCGCTCACGGCTGACGGTATCACTCGCCTGCGCGTGATAGATGAACAGACGTGGCAGATAGAACAGGCCAGCGAACCAGGTCACCATGAAGGCGATATGCAGGGCTTTGAGCCAAGGATAGTAAGTGCCCATGTCTCTTTGCATACGAATGAAAACGGGCAACCAGTGTGCACGATGATTCCGGAGTCGGCCAGCC